>JAABUQ010000490.1_pt1 | contig 91154 bp, 86 predicted proteins | sample 5560001 | NCBI WGS metagenome assembly JAABUQ01 (sample SAMN10711888, study PRJNA513371) | rock metagenome | isolation source: Antarctica rocks | place: Antarctica: Victoria Land, Finger Mt nord | collected 2015-12-18
GAACCCGCTGCTGATCCAGAGCATCATCCCGCTGAAAGGCGCGTTCGAGGGCAATTTGTTTAAAATACATGTGCTGGGGCAGCCGGCGGCGGGGGAGCTGAAAAGGCCGTGGAAGGCGGCGGGCGGGTTCATGGGTATGGGGGGCGCGGGCGAGGTTAAGGCGGATAAGAAGAGTATTGAGTTGGCGGAGAGGGCGGGGTCGGGGGGCGCGAAGGAGGAGTAGGAGGCTGAACGTCTCGCAGGATGCTACCATAAAATCGTGGGCATTGGCTCTCTTTGTGGGTAATCTGGGTTGGGGAGTCCGTGTAGAAAATGTGTACCGCTTAGGGTGAGACATAAAAACCACTTTCGACATCCAACCTTTGAACCTTTCCATCTCTATCACCAAAGGAACGTTGCCTTGACACTGTGACAAGTCAAAACGGTTACATAACAGCTATCCCGCTTATACAATACTCCTGAGCTACCCAGAGACACGCCTTTGTTTGTCGATTAGCGGTGACATCCCTCGAGCTTGGCGCTACAAGTCTGACTCTCTGATCCTTACTTGCATACACCGATAGTTTCATCTTAATATCCCGACCAAAACATATCAGCTGAAGATTGCACATCATTACGGTTCCCCAAGATGGCAGAGCGACCCTCAACACCGCCGCCACCCGCGGCGTCTACCACCAGCGATCGAGTCCAGCAATCGCCACTAACCCCCGAACAAGTCAAACGAATCGTAAGCATGCCCGACAGCCTCCCTCCAAACCCACACTAACCTCCCCCTCAGGAAATCAACCGCCTCAAAGCCAAAGCCCTGCGCTCCCAGCGCGAATCCTCCGAGCGCCAACAAGCCCAGAACGGCCCCTCTCTCCCCCACTCCTCCAGCAACCTCTCCCCCAACAACCTCCTCGCCGGCCAAAAGCGCTCCCACCCCTCCACATCCACATCCACATCCACATCCACCCCCTCCACCCACCGCGATGAACGCAGCCACTCCCCCGCCAAACCCCCCGCCTTCCGCCCCCTGGACGACATCCGCCCCGCGCGCAACTTCACCAAGTTCGTCGAATACGACTTCAGCAAGATGACGGACACCAAAGGCGGTTTCCTCACCGCCGAAGACGACCCCCACAACCGGGCCCTGCACGCCCCTTCGCAAGACGAGAAACCCGCACACATGACGCTCAAGGAATGGGAGCGGCACCAGCTCCTGCGCTCCCTCCGCGAGCAGAAAGCCGGTCCCTTTGAGCCCGGGCTCAGCGTGCTCAAGAAAGAGGAAAAGGACCAGGTGTGTCGCGAATGCGGCAGCCTGGAGATCGACTGGAAATGGGCGGACGTGTTCGGCTGCGCGGTGTGCAACGGGTGCAAGGAGGCAAGGGCGGAGAAGTACAGTTTGCTGACGAAGACGGAGGCGAAAGAGGATTATCTCCTTACGGATCCGGAGCTCAAGGATGCGGAGCTGCTGCCGCATCTGGAGCGGCCGAATCCGCATAAGGCGAGTTGGAATAATATGATGCTGTTTCTGAGGTACCAGGTTGAGGAGTATGCGTTTGGGAGGAAGTGGGGGAGTGCGGAGAAGCTGGATGAGGAGTTTGGGAAGAGGGAGGGGGAGAAGAAGAGGAGGAAGGAGGATAGGTTTAGGGCGAAGCTGCAGGAGCTGAAGAAGAAGACGAGGGTGGAGGCGTATCGAAGGGGTCGGCAGGGTGGGGCGGGTGGGGCGGGTAGAGGGCAGTTCGGTGATGATGTGGGCAATGGGGGGAGGCATACGCATGTGTGGGGTCGATCTATAGAGAACGAGGAGGGGACCGGGGTCAAGACGTGCGTCGAGTGTGGGATGGAAGTGGAGGAACTGGAATTCTAGTCGATCGGCCTATACATGATCAATATACCCGTCTTCGCAGAGGAGAACCCTTAGGATATGCAGGCAGTGGCGGCGAGGTAGTCGACCTCAACAGTACTGGACCTCATATCTATGGCCCAGGTAGAGTCGACACCAAAAGACCCGAAAAGAAACCAATTAGCTGGATAAACATCCTTTCCAGCCATCCAGGCCTTCTTTTTCATTGGTTCCGAGATCTCACCCTGACCATACGCTTCGAAAGTACCAAGTACCGTATGTGCAAGAGCGCCCTTCGTATTCGCTACATGATGCATAGTAAATTTATAATTCTCAAGACGAAAAGAAAAAAATATCGAATATTCGATAGTGTCGAGTACCGTATATGTAAGAGCGCCCTTCGTATTCACTACACCATGCACAATAACCACCTAACCCAACAAAACACACGTCTGCTGAAAAAAAGTAGAAGAAACATCAAATATTCCCATTCTATGCAAACCTCCAGAATGCATATGCCCCTTGGTATCCGCTCCCCCTATCGCGCGTGTTGCCCTCCGTCAAGGCCATCCATCCCATCAACCCAAAACACTATAAAAGAACAAGAAACGAAGTCTGGATCATCACTCTGCACCCATAACAATCACATGCTACCTCGCAAAGACCTTCACCACGCCATCCCCGCCCCCACTGACAATCCACCGGCCGTCCTGGCTCCACACGACGGCACATACCCCTTCCCCCCTCATGAGGCGATGGCTCGTGAGTTCCTGGACGCAACTCCGCTTTTCGAGGCTCCATAGCCGGAGGCTGGCGTCATGGCCAGCGGAGACTAGTTCCCTGCCGTCGGGGGAGAGGGAGAGGGCGGCGATGGCGGAGGGGTGGGCGAGCATGGTGTAGGTGCATTGGCCTTTGATATGTTAGTCTGCGTACTGCTCGGAGAGGTTGAGAAAGGGGGAGGAGGGAAGGGAGGGCGGGGGATAGGGAAGAAAAGGATGCCATACCGCTATTAGCGTCAAAGAAGCGGATATACTGATCTTCATGCCCGCTGAGAATGACACCCTCGACACCAGTGCTCGAGCCCGTCGCACCGTGGACTACACTCTCATCTTCCGAGACACCCCTGCCGGCATCCAGGCTGAGTGTGCCGTCCAAGCCGACTGTTGTCGCGACGACGGCATTGACGCCTGTGGCTGGTGTTTTGTCGTAGGTTTCCAGACTAGCCATCCCAATCATCTCCTCGCCACTACGGGTGCCGTAAATCAGCACTGATGCATCGGCGAAGGAAACGACAAATGTATCGCCAGACATCGAAAGTGGACTGATACAAGTCGGTGACGGGGTGCCGAGACGTTCGATCCTGTGTACTAAGGCATGATGGAACGGACGACTTGTCGCTGTACTAGGTTGCGGTGAAGACGGAAAATTCGAGCCAGAAGAAACCGAATTCGCTCGTCGACTGCCACCAGGTCCTCTTCGCGATCCGGTGCTTGGTGTCGCTATATGCGGAGGTGTGCTGACAGCCCAGATGAGGATCGTACCGTCTGCGCCGCCGGAAGCAAGGACAACACGATCGGGGCCGCCATGATTCATGCATTGCTCGCCGAGGACGGAGGCGGATGTGCCAGGGAGGACGCAGACGGTCCAGACAGCGTCGGTGTGCCCATCAAGCGTGGCTTTTGGGTCTACCCTTTCTCGTTCCCAAACCCGTACTGTCGCATCCTGGCCGCCAGAAAAAACCCAACCATCACCGAGTGCTCTGCCTCCATTTGAGAAGTTCTGCGAGGCTGGCGATGCCGCCAACGACATGACGGCACCAGTATGCCCTCTGTGTGAGAAGAAGCTTGAGACGTCCAGGTCATTTGACGATGCTGTGCTGTTTGGCCCAAAGCCACCGTAATTGGCAGGGATTACCCAGCGCTTGATGACGCCGTCGTCGCCGCATGTACATATCTCAGGTTCAGAGGGGCTCCCTCCCCCCGTTAAGATGACCGATCGCACTACATCGAGATGACCTCGAAGCGCAAATCTGACTTTGAACTGCCCAGGATCGCCTTTTGCGCCACCATCACTTCTTGAGGAGCCAAGTTCGCGGATTTCATGCGAGCCGTCACTTTGTCTTCTTTGCGATAGGGAGCTCTTCCTTCGGTGCGAGCCAGGGCCCCTAGTTGGTGATTTTAATGACATGGTGTTTGCATCAGGAAAAGGGTCTGTATCTCTTCTTTGGAGCGTAGAATGTTCAGGCGGTGGTCGCTCTTCTCTTGGTGGCGGTTTCGGAGGGTCGTCAAAGTCCCAGCCGTCTGTGTCGGGGTCTTCTGGCTCGGCGGTCACTCGTGAATTGTCATCTTCATCTCGCGCTGGAACTGGGCGGCCGTGAGTGTCGTAGCTATGTGAGACCTTCTCAACTTGGTCTTCAGAGGTCGGGAAACCATAGTTTTGGGGCTGATTCCGAGTGTCTATTGCTGTCATAGGTGGAGGCTGGTATTGTAGGGGTCTCTCGGGCACACTCCGAGACATGAACGAAGCTTGTTCTGGCTGTTGCGATCCGCGCGAAGGGGGGGGAAGCTCAGATACTCGGGGGACGGGAGGTGGTTGATGATTAGGGAGTGGCGACGGTCCTAGCATTCCGATGTTATTGTTATGCTGTTTCTGCCTTTGAACGTACACCTCTTCGAGCGAGGGCTGCGGATGCTGATTGTTGGCGTAGTGGTGGTTTTGTAGCATCTCGTTCTCCTCTGCATACTGCTGGTGTGAATTCGAGGTAGGTACGACATGATAAGTGACCTCTTGCAAACACTTCCCCAGGTAAACGCGCGACTTCTCCCGCTCCGCGTCCTGCTTGAGTTCCGGAGATGCATTCTCTTCATTTTCGAGATTTAAGAAAGAGTTCCGAGGTTTGGGGCCTTCATCTAAAATTAATCAGCATTCTGTCATCACAACATGAGCCCGTACCCACGTTTGACATCATGCTTTGACTTCGCCTTTGGGACCTCCTTATCCTCTTTCTTCTCCTCGGGCAATGATCCACCTGTCTGTAGAGCCTTGACCTTTTCCCGCTCCTTTTTCAAAGCAATCTCCAGAATCTTGACATGCTTCCCTAATGACTCCTGCAAGCGCTTGTGCGTGCGACCATCCCCTTCTAATTTCCCTATCCGCGATTTCATCTCCGCTCTTTCTATTTGCCAAGCATTGCGGTCCCGCTCGTGCCGATGCCATTCAGTCTGCAGGAAGCGCATGACACCTGAACATCACATAAGTCAGTCACTGTGCCCCTCGAGGACGCCTCCAGGAATGACCTAGCATCCGTGGTAGCTGCTCGTACCTTGTAGCGTATATTCAGTGCCTTGAGGCTGGCCTTGGCTCCCAGATGCCTCACTTCCTCCTCCTGCGCTCCCTCCATTGCCCACCATACCCCCGGAGTTCTGCCAGGCCATCTACGGCGCTGGCCTCTTGCAACCGCCGCAGTTGATTGGGTGACGCCAGATTCAATGCTTGAGGGGCTGGTGATAGTTGTGTGTCCTCGCAATCTTGGCTGAGCCGTACTTCGACACAGTGATGAGAGCGTCAGCACATTCTTCGCAGGAAATCAGAGCTTTCGTCGAGGAAACCGGGCGAGGGGAGCGCCGTGGACTGGGACGAGACTATTGAGGGTAGTTGGGTGAAGGGACTGGGTCCTTTGGATAAGACGTGCAGTTGGAGTTGTCTCCGAAGACGAAATGGTTCAGTCTTTCCCACGGTGATTTACGTAGAGCAAGAGCAACTCCTACCGACCTCGATGGGTGTCTCGGCGCTTTTTCGAGGGAAAGCACGCTAACGCCTGGTCAGGGGTCTATGTTAGGGTTGCAGATGTGATTATATGCAAGCCGATAAGCACCGAACCAATCTTTGTCGTTACAAAATAATCCAGGAGAGGAGAATGCATGAACACAACTGGGCAAATGTCAGCACAATATGCTGTACTAAAGCGAATCAAGGATTACCGTTTTGTCAACTACATATTCTTTGTCACACGGCTAAATGTTGATTGAATTCGTTGAAGACCATAACATCCCGGGAGAAACGGAAGCACAGAGCGTGACATGATGTTTCTCAGCATTGGTAACTCTACTTACTACAGATACTCTACGATATCGGCTTCCTGTACTTCGCTCTGGCTCATAGGTCGCATACTTTTTCCTAGTCTTCCTGCTACGAGCCTTTCGTCCTTCGCGAGGTTTCTATTTATGTCGAAAATGTTTCCTTCGGACTCACATCGTGACTCTCTGACATCAGCCGCCACTCAGCGCCAACTCCTTAATTCAACCGCTCTTCGCTTCCACTGTCCCCTTCTGAATCGCGGCAAGCCGCTTCTTGCTAGCCACCCTGAGCCCACCGATCCACATAATCAGTCCCTCCACTCCCAGAACTACTACCAACGTGACCATGGCGCCGATAACTCCCGCCACTGGCTTCGTAATTTCGTCGGAGCTGTGGTGCTTGCCGTGGTCCTTGTCACCACTGCTACTACTGGGCGCGGTGGAAGCGGCATTGGAAGCGCACACCCCTGTACTGTTTCCACAAGCACTGCACCATGCGCTTTGACTGCCGATTGCGAATTTGGACATGCCAGCACTGAAGTCAGCCCAGGAGAGGACGGTGGAGGATTGCCCGAAGAGCGGATATGCTTGCAGGGTGCTGGTGTTGGAGGCGGTGCCGTTGTGGAAGAGGAAGCGAACGCTGACGTCGTCGGGGGAGGGGTAGCTGGTGGGGGTGACGGACGTGTTGGTGACGAGTTCGAATACCATGGCTGAGGCGTAGTCGGGGATGCCGTTGAAATTCGTATCATCGGTGGACGAGGAGGGAAGATGAAGAGAAGTCAGTTTGGCGAGGCCGAAGAAGGAAAGGTAGGAGGCGTAGGCCCCGAGTTGAAGCGTTAGGCGTGGGGAATGGGAAGGTGAGGTGAGAGTGGCGTTGAGGGCCGAAAGAATTTGGGAAGCTAAGGTATTGCCGGCTATGGCGCCTGTAGATTGGGAAGAGGTAGGGTTAACAGGTGGTCTGGTGGTTGGGGGAAGGAAAGGGGCTATTATAGGTTGATCTGGGTGTAGGACAAAAAGAATTTGAGCAGAAGGGAGAAACGTACGGATCGGCTCAGAGGCATTGTAGGCGAGGCTGAACTCATGCAGATTGGCGAGCGTTTGCAGCTGCTGTAAGGTGTCGTTGGTCAATATATCCGATGAAGGGATTGTCCGGTTGTGGATCTCGGCGACATGGATGATGTCGTAGACTATCCATTGTATATCAGCTTCCTCTTAAGGTAATCATGTAGTTGAATGCCTGCTACTCACCTGTATACGCATTCTTATAATTGACCTTATCTGCACCCAATGTCGCATTTACCACACCATCCAAGCTCTTATAGAAGTCCGCCGTGCTACTCAGTATATTCTGATACTCCGCCGAAAGAAAATACGAATTCGAGCTCGTAATCGCATTCGCGCAATTCCCCGCCCCTTGCAGCCAAGCCGAGTCTTCACTGCCCGTCCCCGCCGTTACGGTTTGTACGGGAATCAACTGATACCCATCCAGCGGCGCCTCCACGCTTTGATTATCCCTCAATGACTCCGCGCCCAGCATCGCCCCGACAGGTGGGTATAATCCCTGCAGAAAGCCTTGCGCGGAGGTCATGAGCACATTGTCGATAGGCGCGCTTGCTGAGATCTGCGCGAGGTTGACAAGGTCAGGCGAGATGCCGGCGATGGGGGAAGAGGCTTTGGAGGAGATGTAGCGGTTGCGGTAGTAGGTGCCAGAGGAGAAGATCTCAGAGTAGCCGAGGGGGGTGAGGACGGTTGGAGGGGTTGATTTGGAGGTGCGGTCGCCATGGCGGGAGAAGATGTAGACGCCGAGGACGGTTTCGGCGGCGGTGGTGATGACAGGGAGGAAAGGGAGGAGGGAAAAGACTAGAGAACAGTGCATGGCGACTGGGGCCAATGGATATGGCTTATATCAACCGAAAGGAAGCGAATACCAGGAAACAAAGACTGGAAGCACGAATTTTGCAGAAGTTGATAGAGATAGTAGAGAATTACCAGCTCAATGGCATGAGATGTAAGTCACACTGGACTCTCATCAGCAGCACGACCGGAGAAATGACTGTGGACATGTACTTCTACGAGTAGGAGTTACTCGTACCCCGCCAAACGGCTTGCGTGGCTGCGCATGGAGCTAGAAGCACCCCTCCCTGATTTTAGCTTTCCGCTAAGATCTCCACTAGGCAAACGTCACCATCCGGTCTCGGAAGCACTGACAACGTCGGCGAGGTTGGGTCGCTGTCGAGCGACAGAGCGACAGAGCGTTGGGTGCAAGGGGCAGTAAAGGGAAAAGCAAAGAAGGTAGGAGCGTTGGGGAGATGATGGCCTGACGCCGGTTCAGGGTCGATAGACCATACCCTTTTTTCAGACGTGCATGCACAATCATGTATGCTGATCCGCTGCCCCTCGAATTGCTGAATCTTACATTTGATATTCGAGAGTGTTGAAGTTGGGCTAAGCAAAGTTTCATAAAGGAAAAGGAGTTACACAAAAGAAGAGGAAAAAGAGAGGATGACAATTGTCAACGGGAAACACTTTGCTCATAAAATATGGCGTATGTGCTGCCAAGGCATTCTTCATTACCTCCTGCCAGTCGAGAAAAGCACTCCAAATCCATCCTTCGACTCACTGCTTGAACTCGAACCCTGATCCTCCGCAAGCACCGATCTTATTGAAATACCATCCGTGAGCATTAACCGTCAGGGCGAACGGGTTGTTGCCCGCGTTACCTCGCAAGTCATCTGATGGTGTGAATTCGGTGATGTCTGCTGGCGTAGGCGTCACACCAATGCCGCTGCTGATGTAGTACTCGGGGCTGACGTGCACGTATCCCAAATTAGTGGGTGGTAGTCGCGGTACTGGGTCATCTACATGCGTTACACGGTAGATGCTCCCCGAGCCTTCGCTTGATACAAAGCTGGCGAGTGTCGGGCCGGAGACGCGCGGTGAGCCAAAGGTATATAGATCTGCAGGCGTGCCAGCTTTTATGATTTCTGCAGCGGCCAGCTCCGCAATCGCACCGCCAAGACTGTGGCCCATTACGACAACCTTCGAATTCGGATATTTGGCGGCCGTATCTTTGAGTGTTGCCACGATGCCGCTACGAGCTTCGAGCCAGGATTCCCAGAAGCCTTGATTGGCGGTGCAGCCATCACAGATGTCTGTAGGAAAGAGTTGAAAATTTGCGTCTGCGATAAAGTTGCGGACCGATTTTGAGCCGCGAAAGGCAAGGACTGTCAGGTCTCGGGTTGTATCGACAGCAATGTAGCCCGTCACATCCGTGAGCAGCGAGCTAGAACACTTGATTCAGCATGACTGAGATCGAATTAACCTGATCGGGCTTCTCACTTAGCAAATTCGTAGACGGTGGTGACGTCGTCAGCTTCCACCAATGGGCAGTTTCCCGCAGAGCATTTCAATTTCGCGCCTGTTGTAGAGCCATCGCTGTTGCTGGGACAGTATGCTGCAGCCGCAAACTGCTCAAAGAATGCGAGATTATTGTAGACGTCGGTAGGAATAGCTTCCGAAGTGTCAACGTGTGATCCATGAAGGGTAGATCAATCAGTGACTTACACCTTGGTGCAAGCGGAGCCGCGAAAGCGCTGGCGAGGAGAAGCGAAAGTGCGGATGCTAGGCGAAGAGAAAGAGTGAAAGCCATTGCTGATGCAGCGACTCGGATTCTGGATATATGAATAAAGAAACATGAAAGAGACATTCGCAAAGGACATATATATATCTATATATGCTGAGGGCCAATGTCCATGCGGCCGGAAGTGCCCGGCCCTTCAACCAAGGTAGCGAAGTGGATTCAGTGGAACAGTAGCATTGAACCTGATGCTTTCTTGCTTCCCCACACCTCGGCTTGGATAGTAAGAGGTTCTGGGAATAGAATCAAGAAGTGGTCTTAGCTGCCGCATCGCGAAGATGGGTCCGGCAAGGGCACTGCACGTCAGATTGGGTCAAATGACCCGCGGCCAACGCAAGCGATTCAACAGTACTGCTTCTGTCCCGTCACCTTATGCATTGTCGGAGTGTCCAAGGCTATTTTGGTCGATTGGAAGCGAATAGCGACGATCCACGACCCAACTGCCGAGGTTTGACGAAATTGACTTTGAAAGTAGACGTGATTTCAGGGGCCGAACAAAGACAACACCGTCGTTATTGGTGTGGCAACGACTATGCCATCGAGATCAGTATGTCGGTCCCGCGCGGTGGTATGAACGTCTCATCGTACGAGCTGTCAGGGACTGCTGACGCTGTACTCCGTTAGCATGGTATCCCTTGTTGCCATGTTGGCTCGACGGCGGTGACTCGTGCGCTTCTCGCAGCCCCTCAGTGGCTCATGCGCACTGATATCCACCAGATGGATCAACAAGAAGATCGACTAGCAGAGATGTCAAGCGCCACGAAGTAGTATGTTGTACTTATGCGGAAGTCAGGAACAGGAAGTATAATATTGACAGCAAACGAACTGACGAAGTGAAGTCTCCGGAGGATTCCTTGGCAATGCTTAGTCAACCAGCCAAACCAATCATGGATGAAGTCCTAACGTCCCTTCTTTTCAATGTACTTTATGTGCCTGTAGAATAGTCATACGGTGAACATGCTCCTTTCCACAATTTCCATCCTGCCCGTCTTCGCTATTATCGTCGCCGCCGCCGAGCTCCACCTCACCACGCCCTCAAACCTTCCACCGCTCCCACCGTCGACCCGCGCCCTGCTCACTCGGCCCTCTGCTGCTCCCATCGCTGCACCCATAACGACATCCAATGGCTTCGACATCCGCAACCTGACCTCGGGAATCTACGATCTCACTATCGCATGCCGGGACTATGACTTCGAGCGCGATATCTTGGTCGAGGTCAACGATGCGGGGAACATAGAGGTGTTCCGTATTGGGGACTATGGCATGGGTGCGAAGACCAGCCTGGGGAAGGGAGAGGATAGTCTGTCGTGGGAGATTAGAGCCATTAGGAGGAAGGAGTTTTATGAAGAGAGAGTCGGGTGTGAGTATTCCCTGTCCGTATAAAGAAAGGGAATGAAGGATTGGAAAGGCAAGCAGAATGGGCGAATGCTGACTCAAGATGGATAGTCTCGCCACTGAGTCTGCTGAAGAACCCGATGATCCTCATCGCGGTGGTTGGGCTGGCTTTCGTTGTGGGGATGCCGTATCTGTTAGACAACAGTATGTTTCGCCCCTTCTTCCTTCCCGGACTAATGTCATTGTCTACATGGAAAAGATAGAAAGACTGACACGAGAATTGTAGTGGATCCTGAGATGAAAGCCGAATTCGAGGAGCAGCAGAAGAAGAGCGTGCTGTCTGGCGGGGCAAGTGCCGCAAACCCTTTACAGAACTTTGATATGGCAGCATGGATGGCGGGGAAGACCACGGGTGGAGCGGCAAGTGGGAGTGGTAGGGAGCTTGAGGCAGAGAAAGGTGGAGGCAATAAGAAGAGGAGAGGTTGAGTAGGCCGGTTTCGGTCTTTCTAAGCCATTTCTCTATCGAACTTCTCTCTTCTTCAGGGTCACGAAGAACCTTTGTTCTCATGATGGACGGGACTACTTGTCCTCGACTTCATTGCAAAGGTGTACATGCCCATTTCCTTGAAGTCCAGACCGGAACCTTCTGACTTGGCTTGGTGCAAGACCCACCACCGCTGGTGAGCGGAGCCCTCCCATCGACAAAGAATAGCAGCCAGCACACAAATTCTTTCTATCCCTTCAGTCTCCTTGCACGGGCATCCCTTGTCGACGAACGATCTAGACATCTATGCCGTGTCCTGCTCGACTGCTGCCCCTTTGAAACCCCATTCACCATAAACAAGGTCCTTCTCTGCTTGGGATCTCAAGCCAGTCACCCTAACATCCTTCAAAGATTGTGGACAAGTTGCTTGCCAGAACATTCCCTTCGGCTCGGGGTCGAACATAAGCAGGAAATCTTCGTATAGGGTTTTAATGGTATCGAGCCGGCAACATCCGCTAGGACAGTACAGGTTGTCTACCACGAGAGTAAGGGACTGAATGTGCGACATGTAGTCTACGACCAAGGATCCCCTAATGGACATCGATCGACTTAAACTGTCCGAACGATCATCGTGGGTATATCTCATTCGTTCGACCATTGTCAATGACGCAAAGCTCTCGTAAATGTGTTCAACCCTCCACGTTGTATAAAATTCATCGGTATCGCGTCGATCGAGATGGATTGTGATGTGGCGGAAGAGATGCCCGTATATCCTATAGATCCCGGTCTTGAAGCTCGGTCGATCGTGCTTGGGGATGCGCCAGGTATTGCTTCCATAGAAAACGGTAGCGACTTCATCGCTAATCTGCTTATTGACGCTCAGCAAAGCCACCGCTGGGCGAATGACACCTTCCGCTTTGAAGTTGGTGGGCTTTTCGAAGTAAGCGGGATGCGCGACAAGTTCAGCACCAACGGTCAGAAGGAGCTTGTAGATCTGGTCTCGAATCTCTCGAGGAAGATCTGTGAATTTGGCCATATTGGTATTTCCACTGGAGTCGCGATCAGGAAAGGACGCTGCAGACGAGCGTTACCTTTTTAGTTTCAAAATATGTCCAGGTCAACAATGACATACCTTCGTAGAACGGTAGCTTGTTACCCGAGAGCGTGGTGTTTGGTTGTGATAGCTCAGATACCGCAAAAATTGCGAATTCTTCAGACGCGGAGCATGATGATGTATGGTGGAGGGAGACTATTAGGAAAAGAAGCTGCGGAGTGAGTGTTGATATGCCCGTAAGATGGCAAAATAATGTGTTGAGGGACCAACCTTCCTCTTCACAATTGTAGCCCCTTTCCCAAAGTCACGTGACTCTGGTAACATTGGCTGATTGTCTCTACAACACCTCGAGTGATGAAAACCAATAACCGAATTACATTCAAGACTTGTTGGTGGCATTTCGGAGGTCCAAGAAATGCTTTAATGTTTGCTATATGATTAGAATTAGAAGGAACATTCCTGTCCGGAAGCATAGTACGATTGATCAAGGGGGGGGGGTACGTGAACTGACCAATATTGGTTGGGGTGAGCTAATGTACTCAATGGGCCGCAATGACTCCTTGTCCCTCTTGGTTAAAGTGGGTTCGATTCTCTCGATATGCTTCTTTTTCCTTCGCTTTTTCGAACATGGCTCTTGCAGTATAGCATATGTATGGGTCCTCATACCTCCCTTGATGGGTATCTGTCTAGTTCTAGTCCACAACTCCTTTCCTTCTATTCCTCCTATTCCGAATTTCCCGATCGTTCTCGGTCGAGTATGCTATTCAGCTCCTATGCCCCTTTTTCGACAAGGGGATCCGTGAGGGAGTGGATCTCCGCGCCCTTGGGTACGACAGCAAGATTGGCTTTTTGATTTTGGTCATTCTTGTCCGTGGCCGGTAAGAGCTGCGATGGCAAGTGATGTTTCCTAAGCGCAATATTTGCCCATGACAACAAGCATGACTAGGCATGCTTAGGAGCAGACACCCAATCATTCGATTTGAATGAGACTATCAGATTCAGAATAACATCGAGCGTAGCCTAATTCTCTCACAACTGTAATTATCATCTTACGCTCAACGTCTTCAATTTTTCGAGTCGAATGAGAATACAATGACTAGATAAGAGGCTTCTTACAAGTCCGTAAGCACTACTTGAGCTTACTTGTTAATAGAGATATTCCCTATCTCCATATAGCCTTATGTAAGCAACTTCCCCAAACATCCTGCTACGATACCAAAGGGTGCTATGAGGATTTCAAAGTCTCTACAGCAACAGGATAGGCCCTGACAGCCAACTGGAACACTCTAATGGACCGAGAGACTGTGGAAGAATTCCGTTCGTGAAGCGAGGGGAGGGTTGTACCAATTCAAGGAGATGTAGGTGCGAGCAAACCAGATCCTGAAGCGAGGGGAGAGTTGTACCAGATTAAAGAGATCGACATACCACCAAAGGTATGCCTGACCATAAACAGGGCTACCAATCCGCATTGGCAGATCCTATTACAGGCTATTACGTTGCTCAAAAACTACTATAATATATACTCTCACAGATTGCCGTGCGCCTATATCGAGGGGCCTCGTTGGCTCCCAAGATCCTGAGTCCGGAATCCGCCGTTTCTCAGAGTGAATTGACTGTGTCACGAGAATTTACCGCGGTTTGACATTTCATATACACACTAAAATTCATTGGGGGTTCCTTGACTTCGCCGATATTGGTCGCGATAAGCTTTGGGATCGCTTTGTAAGGTGTTGAGAAAAGTCAAAACTTGCTGCAATATCGTGCGGAGCAGGTTTCTATGTCGCAGCCGAGAGGACGCCAAGTTTGGTGACCCCACCACACAAATTATGGTTTTTCGCGCAATTCAATTAAAATCTCTTTTACCTGTTCAATTGATTTACAATCGTAAAGCCTTTAATAGATTTGTATAGACAACATACTTATCTATCTTTGTCTTGTTGTCGATAATTTCTCTAGCTCTCTTGATTTCTTCTTGTCGTTGTCGCTATAAGCAAGTCTATCAAAATCAAGAAGTTCTTCAAGAAGATTGTCATTGTTGTCTTCAATAACTTCTCGCAATTTGCAATATCTAAAGTTACTAAATTAAAGCTCAAGATTAAAAATATATCGACAACAAGCTTCTTTGCTCTCGCAAAGAAACTCGCGAGCAAGATTTTCTTATTTATTGTTGTATTCTTTGATTTTAACGTAGACTCTACTATTAGTAACAATAAATTCTTCGATAGTAATACAAATAACAAGACGTCTATTAATGCAACAATTGTAACAAAGATCTCTCTAAATAAAAAAGATAGATTTATTATTAATAAAATTGCAAATTGTTGCAAACGTTATTTGTCAAACAAGAAGTTTAAAGCTATATAAAAAGAGAGACAAATTAAAGAAGAAAAAAAGAATAAGTTGCTTATTCTAAAGAATTACACATTAATTTATATTGTTGTTTTCGATAATAATATTTTCTTTAAATAAGATAGTAAGTTCGTTATTGTTTATAATATTGAAAGTAGAAATTATATAACAATTTAAATTTGTATTTAAGATAAAGTAGTACTATATATTAAAAACAATATTATTTTATGTTATTAATTAGAATTAAAGACAATAATTCTTTAAAAAAAGCAAAAATCTAATTAAAGACTAGTTACAAAAATTAAAAAAAAAACAAATTTCTTATTTAATATAATTTTATGCATTAAATAATATTTTCTTTTGCGTTCTAAAAAGCAAAAGATAATAGTTTATATATCTTTCTTATATAATAGAGTCGAATTAAGTATACTTTTTTTGCATCTAAAAGATTCTTCTTTTTCAAAAAAATTGTCTATTGTATTTATGCTTAAAGCAAAGATTGCAAAAAACAAAATAACTTGCAAAACAAAGATTGCAAATCTACTCAAAAATAACAAGATTACAATAACAAAAAAAATTGTAAATATATATAAATATAAGAATTATAGATATATAAACAAGAACAAAGAGAAGTGCTATTTAAATAACAACAAGCATTATAAACTTAATTAAAAAAATATTAAAAACTAGATTAAAGAATACACAATTAATTAATATATTTTTATTAAGTTTTTTAAATTTGTTAAATGTTAATGCAAGATAATTGATCTTAATAGCAATTTGTAACGTCTCTAGAATAATGAATGTCTAGAACTTATTATATTAAAAGATTAGAATAATTGCGATTTAATAAACGCGATATTATCTATTATATATATATACTAGAAATGCTATCTTTGTGCGTTCGAAGAGCGAGTTCAACGACATAACAATTATCTTTCTCTTTGAATTCACGTTCGCGAGAATAAGTTAAAAGAAAGTTAGGTCGAACTACGTTCGCGACACATCTTTTTTGACTTATTAGTACTATAAATAGATTTTTAAGAGCGAGACAATCTTGTGAACACGATCGAAAATTCCAAGACTTGACGAACATCTCACGAATCGAACTTATAATTTAACGATTTTGATTCTTGCATTCGTCAAGTCGCGATTACTCTATAACGCTTCTAAAGTAATAGATGCTCAAGACTTATCGAATCAAAAGATTACAATAATTGCGATCTAACAAGCGCAATATTATCTATTACACATATATACTAGAAGTGTTGCTCCTGCGCGCTCGAGAGACGAGCCCAACAACATGATACAATTTACATAATAGAAGAGATATATTAAGAACAAGAAAATATGCGTTTCTTAAGATTTCTATCTCTATGTCGACGTCTACTTTGACAACTAGTTCTATTATTAATTTTATTAAAATAATGTTCGATCTATATCTTATAGATATAATAGAGAATTGTAAACGCAAGCAAGAGACTCGAACTTACAAATATAAGTAAATATATTAAATAAAACTCGATTTCGAATAAGAATATATTAAGAATTGCTATTGCAAACGACAAACAACTAGTAACACAAATAAAGAATATTCTCGTAACAAATCTAGAGCTTATATATGTTTATCTAACGCAAATAACAATCTTTTTGTTGCTTTATTAAGCAATTTTGTTAGAATATTCTTCGATAAGTCTATTATAGTAGACTTTGTCAATTAAGTTGTTCGCGAAAAAGATTTTACTTTTAATGATATTCTTTGCGATATAATATTAGAGACGAGTAATATTCTAAACAAGCAATTCTTTATATTGCGAATAGTTTAAAATTAAAAAACAAATACTAAATAGTAATTATTGATCGATGTATTATTTGAAATTGATATTACTCTTGTTTGCAAGATTAAGTTCTACAAGAATTATCTAAGAATTAAGCAATTTAATAAGAAGACAATTAATGCAAGCTTTAATAATGCGATACAAGATATAGATAATAAGTTAAATCATCTATTCTTTTATCTATATTATTGTTTGTCTTCCTAAAATGCTTATATCGATATCTATTAACAAAAAATATATATTTTTTTGTTAGCGTTATTTAAAGAAGAATTTTCGATAATATATTGACAATTTGAGGAAGCGATCTCTATAACACAATGACTTTACTAAGTCGACATCGATTCAAGAAAGTCTTGTAATATCTTACGCTAGTCTATTAGAATAATTTAAATTGTTTATTAAAATTTAGATTGTTTTGTAATTTATTTAAAATCTTTAGCCTAATTGAGTTAGTATTAAGTATAGAATTAATATTTGAAAACGAAAAAGATTCTAAAAAAAATTGGTTTCAAATATTAATTCTATACGTAATACTAACTCAATTAGGCTAAAAATTTCACATAAATTACAAAACAATCTAAATTTTAATAAACAATGTAAGTTACTCTAATAGACTAGCGCGAGATATTATAAGACTCTCTCGAGTTGATAGCGACTTAGTAAAGTTATTATGCTATAGGAATTGTTTCTCCGAATTGTCAATATAGTAATACAACTTAAAAATATTAATTATCGCTAGCAATATTGCAAATTAACAAAGTTTAATTACTTAAAACTTAGTATTACAAGTATTAAATCTTAGATTAACGTCAATGCAATCTTCGACAACGTTGCATAAGAATTTTGAACTTTTTTTCTAAATATATATATATTAATTTACAATTATTGTTGTTGCAAAATCTTAACTTTTATATATTTATTTATCGATAAAGTTAAGAGAATTTATAAACAATTAAATTACAAATTTTGAAAAGTATGCAAGCAATTAAAATAATGTTAAATGCATTGTATTGCAATTGCTTTTAAAGAATCTTATAAATAAGATTTTAATAGATTTTTCTTTTATAACGCAAACGTAAACGCAAATATTCATTATTTTTTTACAACAAATTGACAAAAACAAGACTTAAGATAATATATCGAAATATAGAGATACAAACAAGAACGAGAATTCGAATAATAACTTGCTTAACTATATAAAGAAAAAAAATTAACGCAAAATGTATAAGAACAATTAGAAATTAAAGAAATTACAAATTACAAAGCTCTTGTTAGATGTCTAGTTATATATATTATTGCAATACAAATAATTTATTTTTAATACTTTAAAGAGTGTATTAAAGTTGTGTTTTTATTCTTGTATTAAAATAATCTTTTGCAAGATTTTTTCGAATATCTTGTAATTCTTTGCGCGTTGCTTATTATTACGAGTCGCGTGCTAATAAGTATTATTTGTCGCACATCGCTCTTCATAAGATAATTAGAAAAGAAAGGTTTGTTAACAAAATCAAGATAATCAAGATAACTTAACTCTTGAGTATCTTGAATTTCGAATCAAGATAATTAAGGTAATCAAGATCTTAAATATCATAAACATCTTGAATTTTAAATAATGAAAAAATATATAGCTTTCGAACACGACTTTCTTATGAATCGTGTTCAACTTATCTTAAGTCTTTACTTATTGTTACTTTGATTCATTGAATTATCTATAAAAATTTATTGAACATAAAATTGTCTATAGTTGCAATTCTTGTTATCAAATGATTGCTTGCATTGCTTGAAGACGTTTACAAATCTCTTTAATCGTAATGTCATAGCGTTATCGACGCGCTAACGCCTTAGAATATGATAGAACACGTGATTTCGATTGTTTATGAAAGTCTCGAGTTGTACGACTTCCCTTTCTAGTTAGAAAGCGAGAAGCAAGCTCGCACGTTATGGCGAGTATTAGATAGAGAGAAAGCTCGTTTTTCGTTGTTTTTTAACGATTAGTCTTACTACTATTTATCTCATATAATTGGGACATAGTAATGAAAGTTTATCATATCTCACGTCTTTCACACTTTAGTGCGTCGACGAACAATAGACGCATTCGCACTTTACAATTTTAATCGTTTCATCTTTTGAAAAGAAAGACTCGAAGCGTGATAGCATTATGTTGAATTAAGATAGCTCAAGTTATAACGATTATTTATTTACTAAATTAGAGTTCGAGAGATTTGATTTCTCTTAAGACAACAATCGCTCACGAAACGTCGACGAAGATAATTATCGTTAATGTGACGTCGACGAAAATAATAACTTAAATACGATTAGAGCTTCGACTTTACATCAATAGATTAAAACGTTAATGATAAAGATTTAAGACTTGCAAAACGCTTAATAAATTCAAGTTATAGCGATCGAAGAAACGAACTTTCAAGTTTCTTAAATCTTTATCGCATTGTTGTCGATTATATTTAAGTTTCTAAAGTTTGAAAAACTAAAATCATACAAGAGTTTAAGCGTAAGTAAATATATCATTTAGTTTCGCGAAATTGACATTAACATAATGCGATTTTTGATGTATTTTATTACGACTAAGAATAAAATTCTATATTGCATGTTATTCTTGGAAAACGACGTCGCTACGCAATGATATTCAAGAACAAATAATGACGTTAAGTTAAAGAGCGAGATCTTTGAAGAATTTAGAAAGTTTCTATTGAATTTGATAGCTAATTTTGCTAATCGTCGTCTTTTCGTCTATGAAAGATAAGAAAACGCTAGACAAAAATTAAATCAAAAGATAATTGTCTTTAAGAGATATTTAAATGAGCTAAAAATTTATTTATTGTCGCTCTTAGAAAAACATAGAGTCTATATATTTTTAATTAAGCTTAAGTCGAACTTAAAAGTAAAAATTTTAAACATCGATAACGTATTAAACATTCGCGATGAGCTTTTAGTTATAATTATTATGCAAAAACAAACGTTAAATCGCATTCGCAAAGCAAACTTAAGTAGCTTTAACGATCAACGAATTACAAAAGATTCTAATGTCTCTTTAAACAAATTTTATCAAGATTGTCGCTTAAACAAGATTAACAAATTTATTAGAAACGAGAAGCTTTATACTTCTAAAGACTTGTCGACGTCGCACAAACAATTTTACGAAATTAATAATACAAACTATTTAAGTCGTATCGAATGCTTTAAATGTCATGAAAAAAAACATTACAAAAATGAGTGTTTCAATAAATACAAATAAGACAAATTTATTGTTGTCGCTATCGCTACAATCGATGCAAAAAAAAATTAAGCTTCGTCGACGTTTCGCAAACGAAGCAAAAAAAACAAATAAAAATAATGAACTCGATTTTAGTAAAAGATTAAACTTGACTTTTTGATAACGAACGTCAAGTTATAGATTTAGTCAACTTAGAAGCTAAGTTAAATCTTATTAATTATGTTTACGTAACACAATGGGAATTGCAATTCACATTTGTTATTTTATCAACATTAAGATTTTTTGATAACGATGATCGTTATTGCTACGACGTCTATGAGTTGATCTATTATCTAATTGACTCGTAAGATTAATATCGAAAATGCACTATCTTATTTTATTTAATTAAATATACGAGTCTTAATCTTATATTAGATATGTCAATGTTAATCAAGCAAAACATATTAATTAATTCGAAGATGCAAAGCTAACAATTCAAGATCGCAAATAACAAATTGAAGATAATTAATTTTAAGCAATTTGTCTTAGATCTTGCCAAGTATAACACAATTTATGCTATTGTTTGCGTTGGCGTTACGAAGGCGCCAAACAAAAAACTAGCGAAGTTTAAGATTTCTAAGAAGTTAAGAAATCTAAAAGATGTTTGTGATAATAAATTAATTAAAATTCTATTAGAATTGAAAAGAGAAAATCATGTCATTGAGCTCTAGAACGACAAAGAGTTATCTTTTATGTTTCTTTATAATCTTTCACAAAACAAACTAGCGATACTTTGGCAATATCTTGATGATGCGTTAGTCAAAGATTAGATTAAGTATTTAGCTTCGTTTGCAAACGTCTCTATTCTATTTCTATTAAAATCGAACGATAAATTACGTTTATGCATCAACTATAAAAATTTAAATGCGATTACTATTAAGAATTGTCATTCATTGTCTCTAATTATGAAAACGCTAGATCGCCTATGCGAAGCAAAGCGCTTTATCGCCTTAAATCTAAAGAACGTCTATTATCGCATTCGCATTAAATGCGATAATAAGTAAAAGACGACGTTTCGCACACGTTATAAGCATTTCGAATATCAAGTTATACTATTTGAACTAGCAAACGCATTCGCAACTTTTTAGATTTACATCAATAAGACGTTGCGAGAGCTAATTGATGTAACTTGCGTAATTTATATAAATGACATACTAGTGTATAGCAATGATTCGACGAAGCATTGACGTTATATTAGACAAATGCTAGAACGTCTTCGCAAATATTCGCTATACGTCAATTTAAAGAAGTGTAAGTTTAACATTACAAAGATTGAATTTTTGAGCTTTATTGTGTTTCCAAAAGATGTATAGATGAACTTAAAAAGAATTAAAACGATTAAGAAATAATTTAAATCAAAAACTTATTGTAAGCTTTAAATGTTCTTGAGCTTCGTAAACTTTTATAGACGCTTTATACATCGCTATTTAAAAAGAATTGCTTTTCTTATTGATTTATTGAAAGAAAATAAGAATAATAAGAAATTTAACTTTTTCGTTTGATCAAATGAAATAAAGTAGACGTTTCGTTAGCTTTGCGACATTTTTATGTTAATTTCACTACTTTGTTACTACAATTTGAGCAAGAAGATTAGAGTGAAGATTAACGCGTTTAACTTTGCAATCGCGAGCATTTTAAGTCAACAAGATGACAACAAAAATTGACGCTTAATAACGTTTTAATCGCGAAAAATGATTTCGACGAAGCAAAATTATAAGACGCATAATTAGAAGTTACTAATTATTGTAATCGCTTTTAAGCAATGAAGACACTATCTAAAGAGCAATGCTTATCTTATTGAAATGTGATCGAATTACGATAATCTTAAAGAATTTATAAGTTAAAAGAAGTTAAACTTAAGACAAACTCGTTGAGCGCTCAAGTTAATCGTCTATAACTTTGAAATCTTTCATCGTTCGAATAAAAAAAATTCGACGAATAAATCGTTAAGATGTTTTAATTATGAAGAAATTTCGTCGTTAAACACAAGATTGTTATCGACGTTGCAAAACAAATTGACGTTGTCGTTTAACAGAAATTCGCTAACGCAAAGTAGATAAAAGACATCAATTAATTTAATTCTTGTATTTCAAAATGAATTAACGTTGTCGTTTGACGAAAAATCGTTAACGCAAAGCGAACAAAAAACATTAGATAATTTGATTCTTGTATTACAACTAGTAGAAGTACTCACTAATGACGCGAAAATCTCGCAATCATGAAGTAGAAAGAAAGTTCTTGATGAACTAGCATCTTTATTTTAATTAGCTAATGTATAGATTGTTATTTCAAGAAAAGTAATTAAAGATATGTCAAAGAAATCGTATAAAAAACTTTAGAAATTAATGAAATTCTTAATTAAGAATCTTTAGACTAAAGACATTTGAGTCAAAAAAATTCGTATTGAAATCAAAAAATCGTTTCGTCGTTAACGAAAAACATAAACTCTAGATTAAGAGAATTTCGTTAAACATAATAAATTGCTCTATGTCTTAAAAGATGCAATCGTTAAAAAGAAGTTAATTCGCAAGAATTATAACAATTCTTTGACGAAACACTTTAGAATCAAAAAAACTTTAAATCTATTTTAAAGAAAGTATTTTTAATTCGTTTATACGAAGCAAGTGAAAGCGTATATTAAAATATGTGATGTTTGTTAACGCATTCAAGTTTCTCGTTATAAGTCGTATAATGAGCTTCGATTCTTATTTGTTGCAAAGAAATTATAAAAAAAAATTATTATAAACTTTGTAACGAGTTTGTCGTCGAACAAACGTTATAAAGTCGTATATAATTTAATTTTCGTAATAGTCGATCGTTGTACAAAAATGATCAAATATATATTTGTAATCACTAGAATCGATGTCGCAAAACTAGCGAAAATGTTTTTCGATAAAATCGTTTTACGTTTCGAAACGTCAATTAGCATAATAAATAACAAGAAATTTGTCTTCACTAATGTCGTCTAGTTCGTCGTATACTTTTATGCACGAATTAAAAGACAATTAAGTATTGTCTTTTATTCTTAAATAGATAATTTAATTAAACAACAAAATTAAACTCTTAAGCATTATCTTCGCATTTACGTTAACTCGAAATAGACGAAATGAACTAATCTATTATTAATGACAAAATTTGTCTATAATAATAGTTATTACGTTTTAGTTAAGACTTCGTCGTTTTATTTGATATACAATTATTATTCGAAGATTTACTATAAAATTAAGAACAACTTTATCGAAAAGAAGATATTACTAACACAAGAACGCGTAAAACAACTTTATAATTTAAGAAATTTTTTAGCGAAACGTCTTGAAAACGCTATTACGCAATAGACGAAATACTACAATGAAAGACATAAATCAAAGAGCTTTGTTGTAGAAAAATTGATTATACTTTCGATTAAAAATCTAAAGCAAAAAAGATTTAGCAAAAAGATATTGCACAAATATGTTAAATCGTTTAGAATTAAAAATAAAAGTAAAACGCAAATTTATCGTTATATCTTATTTAACATTTATTGAATTTATAATACTTTTTATGTTTTACTTCTAAAATTATATTTGCATCGCATCGACAATAAATAGACGAAACAAATGTTGTAAATTTCGAAACTTATTAATGACGAAGTCGAATAAAAGATCGAAGAGATTCTAGACAAAACTAAGTCGAAAGAGCAAATATAATATAAGATTAAGTGAATAAATTAAGACAAGAAGTACAATCAATAATTAAAAAAAGAGTTTTTTGATAAAATTAATAAATTACGAAAGAAATTCGAAGAGCGAACGCATAGCAAACGAAATTAAAAAAGTTAACGCGACGCGTATTGCGAAAACGACAACTATGTTAACAATAATTTGTTCGATAAAATATCGCGCAATCGTCGTCGTATCGCTATCGTATTTAATTAGATTTACGAAAAAAAATTCTTTCATTTCGTTACACAAGATGTTAGAAATGATAAAATCGCTTCTCTTAACATAAATGCTTAAAATATAACTCGTAAACATAATTATTTAATTGCTCTTTATTAGTTAACAACGTATTGTAGCGACTTAATAAGTTCTTAACAATTTATCGAATTCGTCTCAAAAGACTAAAGAAAACTCTTGAATTTATTTGAAAATAAGTCGCTAAATTTCTTAAAATTATTCGTAGACAAGTCTTCGAAATTGTTCGAAGCATTTACGTTCTTTTAAGAAAATCACATTGCAAAAGATTTGACTTGTACGATCTTTTTCATTTTCGTTATAAATTTGTTTTCGTTGCTTATACGCATCTTCGCATTCTTTATTTTTTAAAAATATGTAAGTAAGCGAAGTGCGAACGAAAATAAAATGAAAATTTATCACATTATTATTTGACGATCTTGTCGACAATTTAGAGTTACGAAAAAACTTAATCGCAAAATTGTAAAATCTTGCGAAAAAATCTTTCGAACTCGTTTTATTTAAATCAACGATAAATTCGAAAACAATTTGTTTTAACTTTGTTTTCTTCATCTTTATTGACAACCTATTCTCGTTCTCGTTTTTATTCTTTTTCGAATTTTGAATGCATGTTAGTGCATTGCACGACACATTAAAATAAACAAAAAAATGTGTTAAAAAATAGACGAAAATGCTTATCTTTAACATTCGCTCAAAAAGAAAATCGATTAATTGCTTCATTTTGATAAGAGTTTCATTTCGATTTATCTTTGTTTTTTCAAGCTTTTGTTCGAGTTCAATTTAACGCTTTAGAGCACAAATTAAATTGGGTTTAAATCGACAAATACAAGATTGCGTTCGATTTGTTATCAATAAAATAAACTCTTTATCGCGTCGTCAACTTTTCATTTCAAGAATAACATTCTTTCGTAAACGTTTTATTAATTTAGAAATTGTGTTTCTTATTTCGAACGTTTTACAATAATTGATAACAAAAGTTTTTATTTAATCTTAAAAGCGTTTAACGAATTAATAAACATTAGCAATTGTCGCATCGTAAACGTAAACAAAATTTATCGCAATATAACGATTTAATTTATAGTAAAGAACTTTGCAATAAATGCAAACATTCTTTTTTTCGCGAACGCATATATATTTGTTTACGCAAATTATACATAAAAGATCATTACAAATTGTAATATATTAATTCTTATAAATGATAAAATGTTAAAATTACTTACTCTTTTAATCTCTTAATCTCTTAAAAAATAAAAATGAAAACATATTAATTTAATATTTGCATTATATATATAAGTCTTATGTATTGTCGCTTTTGCGATAATTTCACAAAACTTAATAAATCGTCGACAAATCAATGTTATGTTAAAAGAGATATTTAATAGTTAAAACAACATTAAAAAGCAAATTGACACAAAGACGAACACTCTTAAAACTAAATCGAACAACGATTATTATTTGATAAAGAACTCAAATTAATTACAAAAAGTTCTAGATAAAACATTATTAAACAAAGCACTCGCATTTACGCAAGAAATTAATTATGAATTCTAGAAAATTATTAAATCTTATAGCTTAATTATTAACTTAAATAAAAAGTATAATTAGAAGAATTTTTACGAATGCATAAAAGACATTACGAATCATTTCGAATCTTTAATTAATTTATCGAAGATCGTAAACGAATGCGAAAAGAAACTAAAAAACAATGCTATTATAGAAAAGAACATACTTAATATTACAATAAAACAACTAAATTTTACAATATACGTAAGCCTTAATTAAACAGTTTGTTACGACAATTTATGCTAAACTTATCTAAAAGAAAAGAACGAAATTAATTAATTTTCTAGAAAGTCAAAGTTAGCAATCTAGCAATAAAAAAAAGTTTAACGCAAATAGACGTTTAAAATAGAAGTCACAACATAAAAATAAGAAAAAGTTCAAATTTTTTAGTAAAGAACATATTAAAGAAATGCAATATATTAATCTAATAATAACAATTAAACTTGACAACGCACGCACGATGTTTTATCATATTAATTAAGATTAACGATTATTGACTCACAATAATAATCGATTTTAATGCGATAAATAATTTTATAATCAAAGCTCTTATAGAGAGAAAAGAGTATTTTACTTAAAAGAAGTCTAACGCTTATAATTTAATAATTGTAGATAAGAACTTATTACTCGCAAAGAATGAAAAAGTAAATAAAGAAACAAAATTACTATTAATAGCTATTTAACAACACTACGAAAAATTAACTTTTAATATAGTAAGAATAATTACTTATAATATCGTTTTAGAAATGCCTTAATTAAAGTAGCACAATTCAAAAGTTAACTAAAATACACAAGTACTTAAATTTGCGCAATGTGATCACGCAATTCATATTTAATTTACGCATCAATAGCGTTCAATAATAGATAAAAGATTAAATTAAAATTCGATCGCAAGTAGCGAGTTTGCATTTTCGCAAAAAAACGATTTAATAAAGTTTAACTTAACAAGTATTGATAAAAATTAATTAAATTATAAAATCAAAATAAGTGAAAAAAATTGCGAATCTTTTAAAAGTTCTAAACTATTTAATATAATAAGAAAATCGCTAAAGCACATATTACAAATATACAACAATTGAAAGCATCTATTTTAAAAAGAGAAAACGACTAAGATTTTATCTAAACATTAATTGTAAAATTACGAGATTAAACTTAAATTAGACAAGCAATTTACGTTTGAACTTATATATATTTTATTCGAAAAAAAGCTAAAAACTCTTCGCGAATACTTGGCAAAAAATGAAAAAAAAAGAATTTATAAGAAAATCTTAATTATAGATAGAATACTCGATTCTCTTTGTACTTAGAAAAAACGAAACTCTTTATCTATGTGTCGATTATTGAAAGCTAAACAATATTACGATAAAGAATCGATACTTACTACTTAATATTAACGAATTTCAAAATTAATTGTTCGAAATAAAGTATTTTACTAAATTGAACTTACGAGAAGCGTATAATTAAATTAGAATAAAAATAAAGAAAAAGTAAAAGATAGCTTTTCGCATACGATATAAATTATACAAATACACAATAATGTCGTTCGAATTTACGAATATTTCGACAACGTATTAAAAAATGATTAATAATGTATTACGACAATATTTAAATTGATTTGTTATAGTATACTTGAACGATATTATAATTTACTCAAATATTTTAAAAGAATATGTGAATTATGTTTTCAAAGTACTAAAATGTTTAAATTAAAAAAATTACATTTTAAATTAAAGAAATGCGAATTTCATTAAGAAGAAGTTAATTTTCTTGAATTTATCGTTAAACGACATAAAGTACGCATGAATTTCAAAAATTTACAAGTAATTAAAGAATAAAAATCATTTATTAACGTCAAAGAAATTTAATTTTTTCTAGATTTTATAAATTACAACAAGAAATTTATTAAGAATTACTTCGTTAATGCAATATTGTTAACGAATTTTACGAAAAAGAAAACATCATAAAAATAAAAATTAATAAAAGAGAAATCATTTTAGAATCTTAAGCTAAAATGTTTGAAAAAATCAATATTAAAAATGTACAACTTACGATTGTTAAATAGAATTAAAATTGACGCATTAGATTTAATTATCGATGCATGCTTTAATTAAGAGCATAAAGATATATAACATTTAATAATATATTTTTCGAAAAAACTCTTGTTAATCGAACAAAATTATAATATTTACAATTAGAAGCTACTTGCTATTGTAGTCTCTTTGAAATCATAAAAAGTATACATTAAAGAATTATCAAAATTTACGATTTTTACAAATCACAAGAATCTTTTACATTTTACTACTATTAAATAGCTTAATAAAAGACAAATGCGTTGATTAAAGCGATTAGAACAATACAAGTTTAAAATACAATATATATTAGACAAAAATAATGACAAAGTAAACGCACTTAACAAAAGAAATAATTATATAAAAACGAAGAAATTATTTAATTAAAGCATATTTAAGATTAATAAGAACGAATCATTATTAACAAACAAATACGAGCTAAATGCTATTTTACGAATACTTGATAACAATAAGAAAGAGTTTTCAATAAAGAAAGAAAAACTTCAAATATTTATCGACAAAATTGACGAATGTATAAAGAAATATTATGATAAATCATTGCAAAAACATTCGAAAATAATCAAAATTCTTTAATTTTTACGTTAACATTATTAGTTTTCTTAAATAAGACAAGTTGTTAAGATATACGTTAAACGATGTCTTAATTGTTAACAAAACAAATATAATACATATGCGAACTATGACGAAATTTAATATTAGAAATTACTTAAATCGTTATAAGATAAAGTTACGATAAACTTTATTATTAAGTTGCTTAAATTAACGAATTTAGCAATCAAAGACAAATATAATTTAATACTAATAATGATTAACAAACTTATTAAGTATTCATATATTATCGCATGCAAGAAGAAGTTTATAGTAGAACAATTAAGATACATTGTATTGAATCAACTTATACAATATTATAATATATTTAAAGAACTAACTAGTAACAAAGACAAGCTCTTCACATTTAACTATTAAAAAAATTTCTATTAATGTTAAAAACAAGACTTAGAATGTTTATTATTTATTATTTAATTACGAATAATTAAACAAAGTAAACAAATAAAAGTTTGAAGCAATATCTAAGGCACTATGTCAATAATACTTATAACAATTGAATATCACTTTTATTTATAATTTAGTTAACATTAAATGCAAAGATTTTAAATATTATTAAGATAACTTTATTCTTCGTTAATTATAACAAAAAATTTAATCTCTTCAAGAAAGAGCGAAAGCATTTGTTAATCTAATTAGTTATCGAAAGAATAGCGACACTAAAGAAGATACACGACAATATCTCGAAAATGCAAAAGAAGTCGATTAAGTATTAAAATAAGAAACGAAAAACGATATCTTAATTAAAGAAGAGAAATAAGATATATCTTTTTACGAAAAATCTTAAGACAAGAAAGTTAAACAAGAAATTATATTATATTGAAGTCGAATCGTTTCTTATTAAAAAAGCAAAAAGATTAATCAATTATAAACTCGACTTACTTAAGAACGTCAAAGTATTTCTAGTATTTTATATCTTATTATTGAAATTAGCGAACTTAATCACGTCTCTATAGAACACGTTTTATTTTCACTCACAAAAAGAGAAACATATAAGATTAAGAAAATTCTACGACAAAAAAATCAAAAATATCTTATTAAATAAAAAGAATATTTTATCTTCGAAAACACATAAGAGTTATTTAAGAATCTAAAGAAGTGCTTTAACAAGTTGCGACAATTTCGTTAGCGACAAAAACACTTATAAGAGTCGATAGAGCAATAGAGAACAAGAAAGCGAACAATGAAGAATCGATAATAGTATTAAAAAGAACTTCGAACGTCTCTTTAATACATTCGATTTCTCTCTTATTCTTCTTAATCTCTAGAATATTTTTCGACTTCGCATCATTTATATTTTTTAAACGACAAAATTAATGTTTTCTTTGTTTCGTCTTTCGCGCAATTCTTAGGCGCAATTTTGTTATTTCATTATTTAACTTTTTAGTCTTTTGAATAGCTTCATTCATTCTTTAATAATTAAGAGTCAAATCGCATTTTTGATTCTTTCGATAACACTTCTCACACTTAAGATATTTTTTATTTACTTGACAAGATACGTCAAATGCGACATAAGCTTAACAAGGACGCATTGTAAGAAGAACGAAATTATAACGATAATTAACAACGAAATTGCGACGTTGTTTAGTAATCAACTTGATTAACATAATAAGAAAGAATAAATAATTTTGAAACGAAAATTCTTGAAGAGAGAAAATAGTGTTACGAGTCGCGTACTAATAAGTACTATTCGTTGCGCATCACTCTTCACAAGATAATCAAAAAAGAAAGATCTATTAACAAAATTAAGATAATTAAGATGACTTAACTCTTAAGCATTTTAAATTTCGAATTAAGATAATTAAAATAATTAAGGCCTTAAATATCTTGAACATCTTGAATTTCAAATAATAAAAAGATATATAACTTTCGAACACGACTTTTTTATAAATCGTATTTAACTTATTTTAAGTCTTTACTTATTGTTACTTTAATTTATTGAATCACTTGTGAAAATTTATTAAACATAAGATTGTCTATAGTTGCAATTCTTGTTATCAAATGATTGCTTACATTGTCTAAAGACGTTTACAAATCTCTTCAATAACATAACTCGCTCTAATATTTCTTACGAAAGTACTAGCGTAACATTTATAATATTTTATCTATCTTTTAAGTATTGCAAAGAAGATTTCGATAAAATTAAAGTTGCAAAAGTATAAAGAAAAAAACGTCAATATAATATTAATACTATTATATATTTTTTTGAAGCTTTTTACTTTTGTAAGCAAAGACGTTATTTAAACAAAGCACTAAATTAGAATTTTTATTAATTGTTAATATAATAAGTAAAAGAATATAATTGCGAATAAAGTTATTAAAGATTGTTTATATAATAGAATTGTAATAGATAATTTAGATAATATATTCTTTAATTGTAAATGTCGACAATACTAATTATCTCTTTAATTGTTTAAATATTGTATATATTTTTGCTTTGCAATCTTGCAATAATTATTTATATTTTCTACTATTAGTTCTTTTGCAAACAACGAATTTATCTAGAAATATCAATTAATTTATCTTCTATTTATATAATTGTATTTGTTAGACATTATATTGCATCTAATTTCTTTACAAAGTACGACAAAAGATCTAAAGCGTCTATTAGTATATAGTTATTAAAGCGTTTATATACTAACTTTTTTATATGTTTATCTCTTTCTTTGAAGCATTCTTGCGACAATTTAAATATCGACAATAATATCAAATTCATTATACAAATAAAGACACATTTTGTTAAGACAAACAATAAGACGAAAATTGATATATTCGAGAAAACTATTCTTTATTGTCTTATTAATTAATTTAACAAGATCTCTTCAATATTAAGAAGCAACAACAAAGATATATAATTCGATATTACATCTTATTTTGCGTACTTAATACTTAGATATATCTTCTAAATGCATTTTTTGAACAATATTTTTATCGATTCTAATACAATCGATTATTGCAATTCTTTAATCGTCGATTAGAATAGATGTTATAACGAGAAGAGAGTTACAAAATATGCAAATTACACGATTATATTAAAGACTTTAAATATTGTCTAATTAGAATGCTAATTAAATAGATAAAAGAAATTTTAATTAAATTGCGCGAAAAACTATAATTTGTGTAATAAGATTATCAAAAACTGGACGTTCTCTTAATTGCGATATAGAAATCTGCTTCGTACAATATACAAATTGTAGTTTTTCGTGCAATTAAATTAAAATCTCTTTTATCTATTTAATTAGCATTTTGATTAGATAGTATCTAAAGTCTTTAGTATAATTGTGTAATTTATATATTTTGTAATTCTCTTTTTGTTATAGTGTTTGCTCTAATTGATAATTAAAGAATTGCAATAATTGATCGCATTAGAATTAATAAAGATATTACTTAAATATCACATTTTAAGAATATATTTAAGCGTTAAGTACGCAAGATAAGATATAATATCGAGTTATATATTTTTGTTATCGTCTCTTAATATCGAAGAGATTTTGCTAAATTAATTGATAAAACAATAAAGAATAGTTTTCTTAAGTATATTAATCTTTGCTCTATTGTTTATTTTAATAAAAGATATTTTTATTTGTATAACAAATTTAATATTATTGTCGATATTTAAATTTTCGCAAAAATACTTTAAAAAAAATATATAAGAAAGTTAATATATAAATACTTTAATAATTATATACTAATAGACGCTTTAGATCTTTTATTGCGTTTTGCAAAAAAATTAGATATAATATAATATCTAACAAGTACAATTATATAAATAAAAGATATATCAATTAATATTTTTGAATAAATCTATTGCTTACAAAAGAACTAATAGTAGAAAATATAAATAATTATTGCAAGATTGCAAAGCAAAAATATATACAATATTTAAACAATTAAAGAGATAATTAGTATTGTCGACATTTACAATTAAAGAATATATTATCTAAATTGTCTATTACAATTCTATTATATAAACAATTTTTAATAACTTTATTCGCAATTATATTCTTTTATTTATTATATTAATAACTAATAAAAATTCTAATTTAATACTTTGTTTAAATAATATTTTTGCTTACAAAAGTAAGAAGCTTTAAGAAATATATAATAGTATTAATATTATATTAATATTTCTTTTCTTATACTTTTGCAATTTTAATTTTATCGAAATCTTCTTTGTAATATTTAAAAGATAAATAAAATATTATAAATAATGCGCGAAGAACTATAAGATATTTAAGAAGTTTTTGCAAAAAATTATTTTAATACAAGAATAAAGATACAATTCTAATAAATTCTTTAAAGCGTTAGAAATAAATTATCTATATTGCAATAATATATATAACTAGATATTTAAATAAGAGTTTTGTAATTTATAATTTCTTTAATTTTTAGTTATTTTTATATATTTTGCGTTAATTTCTTCTTTTTTATATATTTAAGTTAATTATTATTCGAATTCTTGTTTTTGTTTGTGTTTCTATATTCTAATATACTATTTTAAGTCTTGTTCTTGTCGATTGTAAAAAAAAAAGTTTGTTGAAAAAAATAGTTAATATTTGCGTTTATATTTGTGTTATAGAAGAAAAATTTATTAGAATTTTATTTATAAGACTTTTCGAAAACAATTGCAATATAATATATTTAATACTATTTTAATTGTTTGTATAATTTTTAAAATTTGTAATTTAATTGTTTATAAATTCTTTTAACTCTATTAATAAATAAATATATAAGAATTAAGATTTTATAACAACAATAATTGTAAATCAATATATATATATTTAGAAAAAGAATTCGAAATTCTTATATAACTTTGTCGAAGATTGTATTAATATTAATTTAAGATTTAGTATTTGTAACGCTAAGTTTTAAGTAATTAAACTTTGTCAATTTACAATATTGCTAGCAATAATTAATGTTTTTAAGTTGTATTACTATTATCAAAAATTCTTCTCTAGACAATACTAACAAAAAATACGTATTTTTTGTTAATAGATATTAATATAAGCATCTTAGAAAAATAGACAATAATATAGATAAAAGCATAGAAAGTTTAACTTACTATTTAAATTTGATATTATATTATTAAAGCTTGCATTGATTATCTTCTTATTATATTGCTTAATTTTTAAATAATTCTTGTAAAATTTAATTTTGCAAATAAAAATAATATCGATCTTGAATAATATATCGATTAATAATTATTATCTAGTATTTGTTTTCTAACTCTAAATTATATGCAATAAAAATGTTTGTTTATTTAAGACGTTACTTGCTTCTAGTATTGCAATACAAAAAATATTTTTAAAAATAAGATTTTTCTTGCAAACAATTTACTCGACAAAGTTTACTACAATAGATTTATTAAAGAATATTCTAACAAAATTGCTTAGAAAGATAGCAAGAAGATTGTTATTTGTATTCGATAAATATATATAAGCTCTAAATTTGTTGCAAGAATATTTAGTATTTATACTATTAATTATTTGTTATTTGCGACAACGTTCTTTAATATACTTCTATTTAATATTAAGTTTTAATTAATACTCTTTTTTATACTTGTAATTTCTAGTCTCTTGTTTATGTTTGCAATTTTCTATTATATTTATAAGACAAAGATAGAATATTATTGTAATAGAATTTAATATAGAACTTATCAATAAAGTAAATACTAAAGTAGAAATAGAAGTAGAAGTTTCGAAAGACGTATATTTCTTTGCTCTTAATATTTCTATTTTATTAAAAGAATTGCTATTAAGTTTAATTATCTTATATTAATATTTAATATATTTAAAGAACTTAGTAAATATATATTATTTAATTGTATACTCTTTAATTTAGTTATTAATATTTTTTGAATCGAGTGTAAAGTATTTGTTGCTACTTTAATAATACTTTTCTTTGCTTTTGTTTATATATTTATAATTTTTATAATTATATAGATTTACAATCTTTTTTGTTGTTGCAATTTTGTTAGTTTTAAGTAAATTAGCAATCTTTGTCTTGCAAGTTCCTTTGTTTTTTACAATCTTTATTTTAATTATTGTTGTAAAAAATAGCTTTTTTGAAGAAAAAAAGAATCTTTTAAATACAATAGAAGTATATTTGATTTAACTCTATTATATAAGAACAAAATATATATTAGTATTTCTTGTTTTTTAGATTGCAAACAAAAGTACTTCTTAATATGCAAAATTATATAAATAGTTAATCTAGATTGTTTTTAAACTTTAAAATTAGTTTTTAATATTTCTCTTTTCTAATTTTTCTAAATAATTATTATTTTTAGTTCTAGTTTATAATATAGAATTTTATTGTTTTTAGTATACAACTTTGCTTTATGTTATATATAAATCTAAATTATTATATAGAATTAATTGTTAATATTACAAACAACAATTAATCTATTGTTTTATTTAAAGAGAATATTATTGTCAAAGATAACAATATAGACTAATATATAGTTCTTTAGAACAAATAGCTTATTTTTTTCTCTCTCTTTTTTATTTTGCTTTTTGTATAATTTTAAATCTCTTATTTAAAAAACAATATTTGCAACAATTGATAATTTCGCTAGCAATTACTTGATTTTTCTTATTTAAAGAAGTCTTTGTTACAATTGTTGCATCGATAGACGTCTTATTGTTTATATTTTTATTACTATCGAATCTATTATTACTTGCAACATTAGAATTTGTGTTAAAATCAAAAAATATCTAATAAATATTAATGTTAAAAAAGAGAATCTTGTTCGCAAATTTCTTTGCAAAAGTAGAGAAACTTATTGTTAATTATTTCTTAATTTTGAGTTTCAATTTAATAACTTTAGATTTTGCAAACAACAAAAAATTATTAAAGACGATAGCAACAACTTTTTTAAAAAGCTTTTTTGTTTTAATAGACTTGTTTATAGCGATAGCGACGAGAGAGATTAGAGAGATTATCAACGACGAGACGAAGATAGAGAGAAATATCGACTATATAGATATACTAAAAGCTTCACGATTGCATACTAATTGAATAGGTAAAAGAGATTTAATTCAATTGCGCGAAAAACCACGATTTGTGTAATGGTCCCACCAAAACCTTGGCACCTTCCCGGCTGCGACATAGAAATCTGCTTGGCACGATATTCAATCAACGCAATGCAGTGTGAACAAACGTTCAATTTACCTTAGCCGCCAAGCTACTTCGGGTTACTCTAGCGACGCCAAGAGCCATGGCCACTAAGGCCGAGCGTCGTGTAAGTCAATCAGATCAACATGATAAACTTCCATTGCCTCAAGACCAAGACGTCAACTCCATTATCTATGTCAAGATGAAGATACCAGGAACTTTCCACAGAAGTGAGGATATTGCAGGTGCATGTACCGAGCGCCTCGTCGCGAAAATTGATGATGCCATCGTTTCTAAGAAACTCGACACCATCCGGTGGGGAAACCCGGCAGGTCTATCCATATTGGAGAATCAGGATGCTCTATTACACACAGTCGAACAACTTCAAAAGAAGGTAAGATGTCCGAAAACAACGTTATACCGAATGCCACGATGTTAACCCTTGGCTTAGGATCGGGACAACGATGCTAGGTTTCAAAGGCAAGATGCCAGAATCGGACAGCTCGAATCAGAAAACCAGGTATTCCAAACCGAGCTTGGGATGCTCAAAGTCACTAGTGAAAAGTACCTTGAAATACGCAGCCGATTCTTTGCGACATATATCAGAGACAAAATTGGAAATAATCGTATGTCTGGGGACGATTGGAAGGTCATCAAGAAGGCGGGCCAAGATAGTCACCATGGAGATGCGCTCACCGATGCTACACTTTATAAGCTCAAATTAAGGAAAGATATCACCACATACAGAGCACTGTACGTGATTAGTCCTGAGCAAGTGCTTGACCACCGTGAGTTTGCAAGGAATGTTTGTTCCTAGATTGTGGCTAATCAGGACCCAGTCTCTAAGGAGAACAACGGCAGCAAGGCGGCTCTCAAAATCCTGAACGCTCATGCTACTGTCAAAGCAGACAAGAAATTCGTGGCGCCTAATAGCTTTTACGAGAGTTTCAGCTGGCTCACTGACGCACTGGAGAGTAATGGCTGGAGAAATGATTATCTGCAGGAGGAATCGGCCTCAGAAACACAAGCGCATGGCGAGTTCTGGAACGAGTATAACGCAATCAAGGGCAAGCTGAGGAAGTGAGAGTCAGGAAGAGAGGGAAAGCGAGAATAGAGCATGCAATTGAGAGATAAAATCATCGTGCCTGCAATGATCGTGGCTCGAAAATGGAAAACGCAAGTGGCAATGGACCAATCGACTAGTGAAGGCAATGCGTTAAACCGGAAAGGCGTTCAAAGAAACTGTGGTGTCAAAACCCATCTACAGTGAGTCAGAAGCTTAATCACAGCAGTACGAACGTACCGTGGCTTGATAGCTGTTGGGGTCGAGGAGCTGATACATGATGGTGTGGGCAAGCGGCACTTCACATGCAAGGTTCTTTATTACGCCATCGAGTTTATTCGTCAGTGTGCACGTAAACGGACTCTGTTGATTTGCTAAGACTTGCTATCTCAAGGCATCCCTGCGGCAAGCACAAAGTGGAAGTCCAAATGGAGAGTTAGACCTAAGCAACTCGCCTTTTACAAACCGATTCCCGTACTGCGTACATACCTAAACATGCGCACGTTATCAAAGCTATCGAATCGCCGAGGGCTGGCCTTCCGAATTAGAGTTCTAGGCGTATTCGACTCATGCCATGACGACCACAGAAATTATTCTATGATGCTCAAGACTGCTTTACATCCTTAAAAAACGTTATAAAGAGATAGCGATGGGTTGATCAACCAAGGGCAATCCGTCAATAATCAGTGCAGTTAGCGACCTGAGAGAACCGATAGCGGAGGGCTCAAACAAGGACTGCTAAGCCAACAAGATCGATTCGATGGTCCAGTGAATGCTCAGCACTCTTCGCATCACATAGGAGGTGTTGATGGGGTGAATGACTCTTTATAGAGCAGTGGTGAAGAGCTTGATACGATGAAAAGGAACACTGACTAGCGTCAGCTGGATCGAGCAGTGCATGATTATATGACGCCTCCTTTGTCGACCTGAAGTCCGCTTCTCTCCTTCTATACTGAAGCACCTGCTCGTGTGAATGTCTGCTTTACCATCCACTACGATATCAAACTGCGTTTAGCGGCTTCTGAGAGGGCTCCTGGAATCAGCATGCATGGCCAGGGACTCTTCGGAGTTCAATCATGGCCGGCAGAACAGCAGAATGAGGCCATACTCTATGGTAATAGAATACAGCCTGACACAGCGGTTGAAGAGAACAACACCTTGACCCATATAATGGAACGACTCGAAGCAAAGGTTGGTGTTGGAACCAGATGCCCGAAGCTCTGATATTAATTGCAAAATAGGATCGAGGCAGAGATGCCAGAATTGGAGTCCTCGATGCTAGGATTGGACTTCTCGATGCTAGGATTGAAGCTCTTGAAACCGAAAATCGGATCACAAAATCAGAGCTTCGAGACCTTAAAGCTGTCACTAAACCATACCTCGACGTTCGCAACCGATGGATCGCTAATTACATCAAGAATAAACGCAGTGATCGGCTCACTCCGGCGGATATTGCAATCATTGAGACTGGAAACAGCGCATCTCTTTATGGAGATCCTTTAACCGACGCTCAGTTGTATATAGAGAAAATGCGAAGTGATCCAAGTATCTACAAAGACTTATATGGCTTTGGTCCCGGGGAAGTGACTGAATACCGTATGTTTACAACATGCTTCTTCTATATTCTAGCTAATCAACGTATAGTCTCGGCCGAGAACGAAAACAATCGTAAAGCTCTTGGAGTTCTCGCCAACCATGCCAACGTGAAAGCCGATACGGTGATCGAATCAGTACCTTACTCTTTCTTCATAAGCTTCATGAACTTTATGGATGGGTTAGAAGTTGGGGGCTGGAGCACTGAGCAACTACAAGTGGAATCGACCCCAGAGGCACAGCTGTATTCAAAATTCAAGGTGGAGTTTGATGCTATCAAGGACAAGCTCCATAAGTGAGAGAACATGGGAAGAGGGAGAAGGAGGAAAAGAGCATGCATGAATCTGAGAAATTTTGAGAGAGAGCATCGGCAAAAGACAGAAATAGGTTAGAGCATGCAATCACTATCGGAATCTTTCGAGATATGAGTGATTGCGATTCGGGTGTCTATGATATGAGCAAAAAAGGAAATACAGCCTAGGACCCTGTCGCCTGATGAACCGAAGCAACAACGCAGTAACGCGACCAAGCAACAACGCGGCAGCATGTTGGCAAAATGCTTAAAGGGGCTGGGGGATTTTGAAGAAGCCCAGCAACAACAAATGTAGGGAGGCATAGCATTTTCTACTGCAGACCATCGGTAGCTGGCTATCGGGGTATCCCCAAGGCTTGAAGATATTGATGTCAGCTTAGCCCCTATGGACCACCCGAAAACATCAACCGCCACTAAAGTCTTCGCCCTGGAATCGCCTGAAGCCAGAATCAACCCACCTCGAATATTCCTAGCTCAATATTTTCGCAATCGCCTTTAAGATGTTGTGCGACCGTACCGCTTCGCCGCCAACCCTTGGAAGAGGTCCCCAAATCTCTATCGTGGGCTCTCTCATCGAACGGCTTGGGTTGACAAGGAGCGGCAGGTGACACCTCACTCGATTCTGAAAGGTGTCTATGGTAACTGCCGGATGTGGACGAGTTTGAACAAAGAGGTGTATCTGCTAAAGATCGAAGTGTCTTTCTTGAAGGAACTTGTAGGAGGCGGAAGAACTTTTGACCTCGCAGGATCTGGGTAGCTCCATTTGTGGATAGAATTGCTGACACTCAGAAGGGCAACCGTGAATGGTTTCCTGAAGAAGGCGCCGAAGCGCAACTTCCATACGCTGACGGCTCAGATATGGGCTCCTGAAATCACACCAAGGCCTAGTGGTATATCGTGTTACGAAGCTCGCGAGACAGGCTCAAGAAAGAACTTACAATGGTTTCGATGTGGTTCAGATTATCCTCGTACTTGGTTGCAAGTGGTTCTTCGCCTATAGGGCTGTAAGCTCGATGACCAAGCTTCGGAGGAAGGTGATTATGCTTAGGTATATCCAGTATCGACGAATCGCGGATCATGTTTGCAGCATAAGAAAACTATAAGTAAGTCTTACTCGCAGAGCGTTCAACTAAGATACTACAGCTGGCTGACTAAACAGAATGACTGTATTGATTGGACAAAGTTGTGATGTAAAGTTGTTCAGGGCTTGGCAGTGTTGACAACAACTTGAAGGCAGTGAAAGACTGGACAAGCTTGATATAAAGACGCTACCCCAAATCACAAAGACGACCGCGTCTTGCGTCGTTCAAAGCCAATCTTTCCGTTATCTAGCACAATACACCATGAAAACTTCTTTATCGATCTCTCACAGTCAGTAATAGACTTCGTCCATATCCCAGTCGAATCTGCAAGGTAGGAAGTCCCCATTAATATTAGTACTCATTGACTCAATCATAGTTCGAGGCATGAACAAAGCCAATTCGGTTGCGATGTTTCGCTTTCTATATCTCCCGCGCGAAATCCGCGACATGATCTACGTTCACGCACTGGTCACCGAACAAATCTTATATTTTGAAGGTTTCAAGGAACCCATTCGGAAAGATCTTGTGCTCTTGACCATCATAGCACGTCAATCCCTATCGATACCTCTATTGAACGTCTGCAAGACAATCAACGCCGAGGCTACGCCAATCTTCTACGGCAAGAACACCTTCGCGGTTCATGAAATCGAATCGAGGAAGCCATCTCCGTTCACCAGCCAGACTACACTCATCCATCGTGTCATGGTCAACTTACCATCCGCTGATTTTTACACTACTTGGCAGTACGGTTCACATTGGGAGATCCAGCCACTGTTGGATCTCTGGAGAGTCATGCTCAGGAAGCTTCCATCATTCACAAACCTAGATATGGTCGAGCTCGATGTGAGTGAGCTATGCGATGCAGCTTTTCACATCAAGTACGTGGAGGGCTATCTGGAAAGCCTCCATGGGAAAAGCTCTCACGAGGGCAGCCCATCGTCCATCAAATATATGGCCGGCCAGATCCTGTCCGATCTTTCGGCTGCACTAGCTCCGAGTCGCGGTGAGAGGAAGCCATGGAATCGACTCAAGCTGCGGGTAACGGGTGGTTTTGAATGGGAGCGAAAGGCAATCTGTGAGAAGTGGGATGAACTTGGGGCAGAGTATGTGAAGAAGTTGCCTGCAGATGACGACGATATCCTGTACGGCGGGTGGCGGGAGCTGCTTGCGAAAAGAATCTCTGTAACGGCCGTTGCCACATAGGGTCTCGGAGATTGTTCTGCAATAGGAGACTCTGGCATGGTGCACAAAGCCCAGCGTTCGTAGCACATCTCTATCGCTCTCATGTGTTCCCAGTGTCTAAGTATGGCTGTAATGAAATGCTTCGTAATTGCTGTCCCCTGCTATTCCCTGCTTATGATGGCTGTCTTCTGAGTCGATCACTGATCACCCCATCAATGTCATGCTGGTTCCGGGCTTCACAATGTGAGCAGGTAAATTTGATGGTGAAGATCTGGCGCCAAGGGACTTCTGTTGACACCGAAAAGCCGAATGTCTATTGAGGCTCATGGTCTTCACTAAGATTCACTCTTCCTCCCATCACCAACGATCAACAACATCACTATTCTAGTCTTCTGCTCCACTTGCCCATAGGTCTGTCTTTCACACATCTAGTGTAGGACGATCTCGTTGTCACCTATTCACGGGCCGCGACATATTTCTTCTCGCAACCTGAAGGTAGGGCATTCGTTATACCATAGCCGGACTTATCAGGCTAACAGGCCACACAGACCTAGGTAGCAGACACCATCACGAATCAACAACTATGCTGAAGTTCATGGATTTCCCCCGAGAGGTCAGAGACATGATCTACGCCGAAGCTTTGGTCTCCAACCAAGTCCTGATTGCAAAAGGCGAATGCGGTGGATATCCCAACAATGAATACGGTAGTGACGATAATTTTCAATATTTTGATCCGACTCTGGCATTGTTGCAAGTAAGCAAGACTATCAACAGCGAGGCCACACTGATCTTCTTCGGCATCAATACTTTCAAGCTTTCACCCTTGCTTGGCCTGGGAAGGCCCTCGGTGTTCACGAAATATGCTCCGCTTTTCCGAAGCGTCGTTGTTGAACTGTGCAATGAATACTATGACAAGTGTTGGTGGGGCGAGGCTTTCGATCTGAGCATACATGAAAATCCAATTTTGGTGCGACCAAATCCGGGTACTCGCCTCTATGGTAAATATACGGTCTCTCGAATTGAACGTCCGTAGTATGTTGGTGGAAGCCTTTTCGGGCAATAGGGAGGTTGCGCAGCTCCAATTGTAACAGCGATACAATTGGTTTTGCGGGGGCTAGTCGTAGGGCTGTAACGTACTTTACATTAAGCGTCGGAGTGATTTTATCCCGTACTAAGTCGTCCCAATTAGGCAATTCGGGAAGGATCAAGTCGCACCCAACATTTTGAACATCAAAACTTGATAATTTGCTATTTTTGCCTACACATTGTGTCTACGCAATGCGTCATCGTACAAGTTGTTAAGATAATCGCACTGTTTATAGAGCTCGCTATGAACTTTCTATTGATGCAAAAATTGTCAAAATCGAGTCGCTTTTGATGTGGAAGTGCTGCGTTTAAATGTTATAAACAATTAAAGCAATTGTCAATTGAATCACTTTGAATTGAATTATTGTTTCAAATTTTGTAACAGTGATACAATTGACGGATTGCCTCTTTGGGCAAGTCGTATTCTTGGTTTTCAACTACAACCCAATCTGGTAATCCGTCAATTGTATCACTGTTACAATTGGAGCTGCGCAACCTCCCTAATACGACACTGGGGATTCTCATTTGGGAGCTCAAGCCGCAACTCCTTGCCAGTGTACCTTCCAACGTCCGGCAAAAGAAAGGATTCCGAGGCCGTGGCGTCTGGTTAACAGTATTCATCGATGACTCGTACTCGAAGCATATGCACGATACCGACAAGACCTGGATGGAGACTAGGATGGGCGGTACGTGTACGAAAGATATGCACAAGATTGGCGAGGGCTGGAGAGAACTTGGAATCAACTTTCGGCCAGAGGACTCCCTTTATCCTCCAGAATTTTCCAGCGATTCTGTAACGATCTCAGACAAAGGCCACTCTAGGATGATGCTAGCAATAACCCTCTCTAGCATTGATAAGGCTTCTACACAGTCACAAAGTTCTTGGACGACTGTTTGCTCGATGCAGGAAGCCCATTCAGTAACCTCCTATCCATGACTTTCCACACCAAGATATCTCAGCACCCACTCTGATTACGGTAGCTATTGCATCAGACAACAAGCATGCGAAGAAAGTTTATATTTGGTCTCTGGCACACACAGACTGACTCGATTTTCTGGAGTTCGATGGTAATAGTGTCTTATAGTGTGAAAGCTCATATTCAGCTTGTCCAGATATCCACTTCGTCTCATAACACTCATCCTTGTGAGCTGACTGGCCCATAGTCCGAAAAGTTTGTTTTCCTATTTTATCCACATGGACCCAATGACATGAGCCAAGATAATTTGCAATTATACAATATACATCCCCGTCGAAATCCTTGTACATCCTCGTCGAAATCCTGCTACCAACCAATATTCCGCAGCAGACCCACATGCTAATCTCCGCGGATTCTTTTACTTCCTATGCGGCTCTCCTTGCTGTTGCTCTTGATCAGTATTCAAGCATCGTCACAGCCTCTGACTATCTTTATCCTCTGTTTCCTGATAGCGTATTTCGCAGGAATATATTACCAGGTATTTCAACATTCTCCGATGATAGGTCCTTTGTGAAACCTTCCGATAAACTCTTCTTGTGAGCTTCATATGGCCCGGAGACAAAAGCTAGGTGCTTACAACATTAAGATGCTCCAAGGCCACAACAGCAATGCAACGCGATACTCAAGCCTCAGCTATCTTTGGTCGAAGCTCTCTACCCGGTTCCTTGTAAGCCTTCCTCCTAGGCATAACTAATGGAAGCTGCTGACCACATAATTATCAGGCCCGGTTTCAAATTGCCCAGTCTACCATTACATACTTTGCTGTCCGCAATATCAGGTCTGCATCTTTAAACTTTAGCTATTGAAGACGAAGGCTCATTACGACCATCCTATAGCCACACCTTATTTCTCCGTGATGTCCGACAACATCCTAGAGAGCTCTCGGTTCGCCCAATTGCCTCGCGAAGTTCGAGACATGATCTACAGAGAGTTGCTCACCATCACCGCACATCGCTACGTGTATCCTGAGAACCAATGCTGGCCTATTAGAAACCTCCCACCGAACCTCTCGCGTGTTTTCTGACCTCGTCATCCTTTCCAGCGACGGTGGGACTGGGCTCTGGTACAGTACGAGATACCGATTGCGGTTTTCAGGGTCAATCGGATGTTGCGCCAGGAGGCCTTGGCTATAGAGGCTAAGGCTAATCGTGGGGACGCAATGTATGTGCAGTATATTGTCCTTAGCCGCTGGGTTCAGTAGGCTGGAGGGCAAGGATCGCTCTGGAACGTCCTAGATATGGAGAAGGGTGACAGACAAGCGGATATTCAGTGGAGAGATAGAGATGATTCTTGTGCTGCACAAGCTTCTCGCAGAACGCTGTGTTCGTGGAATGTGACAGTAGATAGAGCAATAGACAGGGGAATTGTAGGAAAAATAGAGGTTGTTGTTAAGCTTCACAGATCCAGTAACCTGTTTCGTGATGTCCTTCGTTCTTCCTCCTTTCCACCAAGTCAACGCTCCGCCATTTTCATGGTGGACTTTCAGGACAAGGTACACCCGCCCGTCAACAGGTAGGACTATCACTATTGAACAACTTCTGTCGACGGAAGTCGAATTATAAATCAGCTTGATATCAACAATCAATTAGACCCAACCATCTCCTCAAGGATCTTGCAAACCTGATGTTCGCAGACTCCATCGATTTGCCTTGTGTCCCATCTCAATCTTCTCCGTCGGCTTCGAAGCGGTCTTTCCTTGACATATGATTCGAAAGCCAGCCCATCAACAAAATCTACTCTTCGAGTTGACCAGCAAAGCACGTTTATTTGTGAAGTAAGGGTCGTTGAAAGACACACTCTTTGCAGTCTTGCAGACTGACCATGTCTGACACGAGAAAGCATCTCTCGCGCGATCATGTCCTCTTGATTGCTACTGCGGCCTTGCTCTTCTATTAGGCTTCCAAATCAAACGCTAATCAAGCATAAAATCTCAGTGCATCACATCCAGTCAATGCCAACAGGGAGCGCAGTCAGCAATTACCTGTCCACGAGATAATTATCCCCTTCGATGTTGTCTGCGGCCTGGTTACTGGAATTGGCTTACCCTTTCTGGTCAAATCACGCGTACACACCGGCGATCCAATTGATTGGGCTGTTCATTGCCTTCTTCTGCTCTCCAATAGCATGCTCCTTGGTTGATACTGACGTTCTCGATCGTAGGCAGCTACAGATATTCTTACCACAACGGATCTCCACCTTTATCTTCTCTCAGAATCATTCCTCTTCCTCTTCCACGGCCTACAACTCTTATCGCGCCCAGTACCCCAAGGTTTCTAATCGAACCATTTCGCAGTCACGAACTTAGCCACCAGAGGCTGTCAGCACATATGAATTTAGTAAGCAAGAAACGGTACGAAAGGTAGAGTCGTGCTAAGTGTCCTGCAACGGAGTGACGTCACGTGACCTTCCCGGCCCAGCCCTGTGAGGCTGACGATGGTGTTAGGCTTAGCGCCAGTCGCCTCTCCTAGGTTCTCTGCTTTTTGCATCTCAGTCATACAGCTCTACAATCAATAAGCTTAACTACCACCTGCACACTTTACCCGCTCAAGTGTCTGACACGACCTGGCTAGAAGGGCATAGGTTGGACTCTGGGGTGAGTATTATTGTGGCGGGTTCAGGGAGCCAAAACCATGGAAGGACTTGGGAACGAAGGCGATCAGGAGAAGGGTATCGTTTTGGATAACAAGAGAGACAGGGAAGTCTATCGTGGAAGCGGTTCTCGAAGTGATAATCAGATTATTGTGCGAGTAGAAATCCCACGTAAGCAAAATTATCTGCTTATCATACATTCATAACATCTCCCAAACCATTGTATCACTATTCACCCTTGCTTCCACAGTTCCACTATCTTTTACGCGACATTCCCCACCTGGCTGTGGCGAATCCAACTACTTAAAGCCTTCCACCCATCCAGCTATTCTATCCTTCCAGAATACATCAACTGTGAAAGCATTACCATCAATGTCACCCACCTACCACAGCCTTTCTCATACTTTTGTATACCATGACATATCTTCTTCGCTGTACAACTCAATACTATATAATCACAGGAGCAAAAAGCGCGACTTCTATCAAATCCCAAAGTCCCCCGACCGCCTTAGCAAATTGGCTCACGCTAGAGTTAATGCTCGATAGTTCATACCATGCTGTATTATCATTGATGTAGGGCTTCTGTTGCCCCCACTTAGTAAGAAAACGCTAATTTTATCTGTGTTCCAGCGCCACTTTCCCTCGTCCTAAAAACCACCTGTCTCTGATGATCCTTCCTTCAGAAATAAGAGACATCGTGTATAAGGAGATGCTAGTCACTGTGGCCTGGTACCAGCCTCTAGGCGGTAATGGCGCTTGGTGGAAAATCAGTTTCGAATACCAAGTACCTCCAAATGCGATACAGACCACGTACCCTCTGACAAACGACAGTTGGTATTATCTCTTACCCTCCACAACCATTTACAAGGACGAACCCGCATTTTCAAAGTAGCTATTGACTGTTCACCTTAAAGTCATTACCATTCATCCTGCGATTCTCACTCCCATTCATTCTCGCTTCCTCTTTTCAGACATTCACCCCCTACTCGTGACGAACTCGACTACTCAAGGCTCTCTTCCTGCCCTAGCATCGAAATCGCCCCTCTATATTTATTCTTAATCATCACTGTCTTCTATCTAGTACATTCTGGCTACTTCTCTTTCGTATGGTATTATCTTAATCCTCTATAGTCTATTTAGTACTATATACTTTGAAGAGAGAATAAAGATGCTTACCTCAATACCCACAGTCTCATGACCACGGTAGCAGACTTATCAATACCGAGAAAAACATGGTCATATATCAACACATTCACCAGCTTTCGAATACCTACTGGCCTGGATATACACAACCGTCAACGGGGACCTACATATGTGTCAAGCGATTCTCAGTGCCAGAGAGGGTCGAAATCCTCAGCACAAGCATGTTTACAAGTATGAGAAAGACCTCACCCGGCAAGATCTTACGCTACAAGGCTAAATGCGTCCTTTGAGGCTTTCTGCAGCAGGAGGACATCGACTGTACGGAAACCTTCGCCACCGTTGTCAAAGCTATGTCATTCAAGACCCTTTTCGCCACTATTGCGAAACGAGATCTGGACTACGAGCGAGTCGACATTGTCACCGCCTTCCTCAATTCATTACTGCGCGAGGACGTCTACGTCGAGGCCCCGGAAGCGTACCGCGAAGAGGGCTATGTATGGTTCTTGAAGCGAGCGATTTATGGCCTGAAGCAGTCACCTCGCGAGTGGGACTCCACCATTAAGAAATGGCTACTATCACAAGACTTCCACAACATCAACGCCGACCACTCTGTCTTCGTCAATAGGAAGAAGCGCCTCATTATCACTACCTACGTCGATAATCTACTAATCGTTGGGCCCAAAGGAATTCAAGACATGCACCTTGCACCGCTCCTGACAGATGAAGAATGTCGAATTTTACGCCTTCTGTTTTCTACTGCTGACTGCAATGTTGATCCTCAAGAAATCTTTGTTCTTCGCAACAATGGACCTGTTCATACAGATCCCTCTGCTCGTGCACATCGGTTTACTCGCCTGCGTTTACATGATTGTGGGGATCTTCATGGCTGACAGCGCCATCGCTATCCATGTCTGGCAGGCAATTTTAACCAAGATTTATCAGAAAACAGATGCTAGAAATAAGCATGTTATCAGCATCGCAATTGGCTACAAAGAGAGACACAAGACATCCTTAATGGAACTTCCGCCCGAAATACGAGACATGATATACGAACAGCTGCTGGTAATATGGCATCAACCGCAAGGAGGGAATGGAGTGTGGCGGCGATTCAGCTACCCTGAACCCGATATCTCTCAGATGGTACGAGCTGGCACAAGTAGAAACTGATTTTTATTGGAGATGAGGATGTCCCGTGGACTTGATGGCGTGAATCGCCAGATTCGCCTTGAAACTGCTCTGCTATTGGCGAGAAGAAACGATCCTCGAAAGAGATGGACTATGATACGTCTATAGATAGTGCGAGCGTAGGACATAGAGTTGGACTCATCCTCGCTTTTCGTTTACTTCCCTCAACATTCACATCCTTCTCCTGTCAATACCGATCACTCAAATTTTTTTTCCTTCTATCCCTCTCTATCTCTTCAGCATATATCAAGATAACCTTTTCGCGCACCCTCAGTTTCGGTAAGGAACACCCCCATTTTCGGTAAATGCACTCCCAGTCCTAGGGTTTCATCTAGGGCTGCGGCGGAATCAAGCTAATCCGTTCCGATTGCGCGCCAAAAATCCAAAACCTCCACCATCTCTAGGGATACCCCAGGCTGTGAGTTCTTTGCTCGCTTCAAGCCCGACTCGAAGATCAAGTTCGCGAGCAAGAAAGGCGTTGTTACCACTTCTGTGGCGCCACACACTCCCACCAAATTACGAATTGATGGGCCGAACGAACCGGTTGATAACAGGTCAGATGCCGATGACTCCGATTCGGAGAGCAACGGCTCTTCCACCCCAAGTGAACTTTCTAGCGGCGGAGAGTCTCTTTGCAAACGAAGATCGTGCCGATCCCTTCTGGTCGGGACGTCAGAGGGTATGGATTCGATATCACAATGTTGGGCTTCTTCAGAATGATGGCTATCATGACGAAGTAACGACAATCTTGAGATCGTTTACGCAAAATTTCTCGATCAAGGAGAGACTTTAGGGAATTTTGCCGAATTATTTTTCTAGATTCATCGACAGGAAGTCGAAAGGGAATCGCCGAACTTGACGCCAGTTCGGGACCTAGTTTTACATCGAAAAGAATAATCTAAAGAACTCCAAAAAGGAGATTTTGCCATTGCAGGAATGCTCTCACGAGAGCCTGCCGTATTTCATTATCTACTGCTGAGCGAAACACGAGCGGGCCATGAAAGCAGGCTTGAAGAAGCATGTCGTCGAACTGGAAGAAGCAGTGGAAGATGATGTCGACCAAGTTCCCAACCTGAACAGTGGCGTACCTGGATAACAGCGACGGGTCACTGGCATGTCAAGAGAGTGCTGCATTATAGCAGCCTGATAAATGAAATCTCGAAGCTCGAAGGTATTGTGAATATTAGAAACTTCACTGAAGAGGTTAGTGGCCGGTCATCGAAGTGATAATAGCGATGAGTACAGCTGACATATGTCATCTAGGAATGGCCATCGCTATCAGAACAACCTTCACCTGTGGGAATCCTGTCATTTGGACCAGTTTCTACTTGCGTTGTCTCGCCTTCTGTTCTTCTAATATATATGAGTGCACCACTAGCTCTCCAAGTTACAGCTTTGCCACTTCCCCATACTTTCATTCCGAAGCTTTACGCCAAGGAAATTGCCACTCAGTGGAATCAACAAGCATTCTGCTTCAATAATCCGCATATACAATATATACTCTCTTCCTCTACTCCCTTAACCCCAAGGCGTCTTGCCTCCTTTCCAAGCTCATAACAAAATTACGGCTTACTCTCCCCGTTCGGCCAGATGGCAGATTTCAATTTCACTGTCAAGCTTTTCAAGCTAGTAGATCTATCCCGCGAAATTCGGAACCAGACATTTCACGAAATGATTACAATCCTCGCATTCGGGTATCTAGCAGGAGAGCCACGATCTATCTTTTCTTCCAATTAACCTTCCTCAGACTTCCGCCTTCGTGCGGCGAATCAAGAAATTCGGAACTGCTTGCACCGCCGTGGCGGAGCTTGCCAATCGGCATATGCGCTATGTGGAGATGGTGCCAGACGAAGAGACCTTGATAGGTAATTTACCACAGCTTCAAGCGTTCGCTCAAACTCACCAAGACTTGGGACAGCGATGCTATTTGGAGTCGTGTAAAAAGTAGCATAACGATGAGCGTAGTGAGCAAAGAATAACGCAAGATACATTGATGGAGATTGAGATAGTGGAAGGCATAAGCTTAGAATAGAAGGGGAACATCGGAAAATGGAATAATCGACTACATAGCCGAAACATCTCCTCTCAATTCTCCCTCTACCTGAGCACAGTATCTACTATTTGCCGAGCACTCTTGGATCCTAGACGATACCGAGACACCAATTCCTACCAACTGAAAAAGAAGCCGCCAGCTAATTCACCTACGGTTCTTCTACACTCACCATGTCACCTTCCGTTCTTATCTTACGTCAGAGCCCTGTCACACTCCGACTCTCTCATCGTCGTCTTAACTAGCTTCACATTTTCCCTGGCACTTGTTCGTCCATCCCTACGGTCACTACATGCGACAGTATTTCCTTTCTCATGATCCATCCGCAGAGAATAGCGCGGTATAGGATCTCAGAATATTTTCATGTCGTCTTTGTTTGCTGGACTGTGGGCGACTCTAGCCTGGAGCTACCTACCAAAGGATTTTTGGCTGTAACGGAGCTTTGATAGGAGACAAGAGAGATGTTTGGGCACTTTCAGTGAGAAGAGGGGCAGTTCATGCGGGAAGGGCTCGGAAAGAATGGGGAGTCACTGGGGCAGATCAAGGAATGGATAGCAAGATGTACTTAATGTCGATGCGGGAAGAGAAACGTGAAAGGCATGGGCCTAGAATAGAAGGAGAACACTATGCTTGGAAATACTGGCATAATGGAGAGTTTTTCGCATAGCCACTATGAACACTATGCCAGCACATCTGCCTCTTGTGGCAGCGCAAAGCTCCACTATCTCAATATCCACCAAGTCTTACACGTCGTCCTTGACTCCCTGCGATCACCGTCACGCTACCTTCCATACAACTCCAGATAGCACCGCTGTCCCAGATCTCAGTTTTGTCTGAACGCTGGAAGCCGTGGAGATTCACTCACCAAAGTCTCCTCATCTGGCACCATCTCCACATAGCGCACTTGCCGATTGGCAAGCGCCGCCACGGCTGCTGCTTCGTCGCGAATCTTGTGGCAGAGCACTTGTACCACGTACGGCACGACGTATTGTACTCGGTACCATGGCATTGACGGCCCGTTTAGCCCCTGATGCTGGCTAAGGATGCGTGTCTTTGGTATGTCGATGTGGGCGCATGACCAGCGCGATTCTCCTGGTAGGTGCCCGAAGGCGACGAGGGTGATCACTTCGTTATAAATCTGGTTGCGGATTTCAAGGGGAAGGCATAGTAAGTTGAAGGGCTTCATGGTGCGATTGTGATCTGTCACCGTGGGCTGAGGTGGGAAGATTAGTCGTGGATGTATATCATAAGTCGGATGTAGCTACGTACTTCGGTAATGACGAAGACTTCGACGTTGCAGAATTGTTTGACACTGGCAAAGTTTGGTAGACTCTTCGCGGAGGAAGCTAGATAGATTGGTGGATCTTCGGATAGCGACGATATAGGACGTGAACAGAGCCTGTGTTCAGTATATTTACCACTCGAAGTGTCTGCTATCTTCTGCCTTTCCAGTCAATCTCCATAGCCTTGAGTTTGTATGGTGCTGCATACCTATAGTTGAGAACGTTCGAAGGTGGGAAGAAGAATATAGAGGGAGAAGAAAGAGAAAGGAAAAAAGGTTGTGATCTTATAGTATATTTTGGTTCATGGTGGAGCAGAATGGTTGGTAGCGGTGAGTTGCCGAGACTTTGCAATCATAACCCACGAGGGTATGCGGTTGAGCTAGACGGGGGTATTAGAGTTCTGGTATGCACGACTACATAATCGAGAGGCCAGAGTGGCTATCCTAGATAAGGAGAATGCCCACACAAGTTTATACGTCTATGTAAAGGAGGGAGTATAAGAACCAGAACTCACAGTTGTAGACAGGTATATTCTATTTTGAATTGCACTCCCAAGGAACAATGATCGGGTCTGTGTCTCTAGCTTGCCTCTGTGGATGGAGGGCAAAAGCCTACGCAGCCAAAACAGGGTTTCCAGCACAACTGATTTCATGCATAGATTGCTGTTCGTACTGCATGCGAACTTGTCTGATATTGAGTAATCTGCTTAATGAAGCTTACATGCAGCTAAAGCCAGCTCTCAATGTGCTACCGCGAGATAGCCAACAACCTCCTGTAAGCTGTCTCAAGAGCAATATACCCATACCTTTCTTTCGGACCACAGACAATCCTTTCAGACTGTTCGAGAAATTGTCAGCCGGGCGTCTATCGTGTCGAGTGGAGCGCGACTTACGCTCGAGGGGTGGCCGTAGATGCCGGTTACTCCTCTTCGGAGTCCTCCTCCTCCTCCTCCTCCTCGACTGCCTCCGTCCTCGGGAACCCATACGTGTCATGAATCAAAGTCCGCTCTGCTTCTGACAGAAGACCCACAACACGTATGTCTGGGAAGCCATTAAACCATCTGATGTACCTCCTTTCACATTTCCCAAGCAGTTCCGAGCTTAATGTTCGCAGACCAAACCGGTAGAGATCGTCCTTCAAGACTTTGTAACGGCAGCACCCGCTCGGACAGAAAAGGCCTTCCACATTAATTAACAAGGAGCGGAGTTGCCGCATCGAATAAAGCAGTGCTTGCTTGCGGGCCCAATAGCAGGAGACCTCGGCAAGATAGGTGGAATGGATCTGACGTGCTTTCGCTGCTTCTACATCCTTGGCCCTGAAAGAGCTGTCCGGTCTTGAATGGCGATATCGAGCTAGAACAACCCTATCGTCTTCGGGGAGGTCGCGCCCATCGAAGAATTCAGTGACGTCGCGAAAGAGCAAAGGGTGCAAAGAGAAAATGGAGTCTCGATACCGAGTATGAGCGGGAAGGCGCCACTGGTTCTTTCCATAGAGTACTGGGCGAGCTTCATCTGCAATTTGCTTGCTGACAGCCAAGAGGGCCGGAGATGGATGAGACTTGGAAACGGCGCTGGACTCCCACTTCCCAGGATATGGCACGATTTCCGAGTCTCCGACAAGAACAAGGTTGTAGATCATATCTCTGACCTCACGTGGGGTCTCCAGAAAGGGTGGCTTGGTATCAGCCATGTCTGCCATCTCGGTCGACACTTTAATTTTGAAGACAGAAGACACGAGCGCTTCGCTCTGTAGTATACACAGGTAGGATCAGTATCGGCTCGCTGGCAGCACGTGTCGGAGCAGCAGCAGTGGTGGTTTTCAATACGTACCTTGGGCGCAGCAATGGTCTCCATACATTCCATCCTGCCCGAGTTACGTGCGTTCACAGGTGAGCTGCAGGCAAAGTGCTGTAGGATTCTACGATTGCCTTATTCCGGCTGTGATGTTGACGGCAACCAGACACGACTTACCTGCCTTTGCAAGAGTAAAAAAAAGTGTATTGAGCTTGCTGCGGGATATAAACTCGAGGCCGCTTCAGCTGCTGCGTGTTCTAGTAGCGTGTCGAAAGACAGGGATCGCGTGTGACGAGGACCAGACAGTCCTTGTCAAGACTGGCTGTGACGAGTATCAGCGTTGCATACCATTGTGAAGAAGAAGATCTACGTACGTAGGTCGTCACTTAGCTCAAGCTTTGCAGCAAAGGCATCGCCATGGCGGGGTAGGTCAGGAAGAAATTTCGAGTTTACTCGATCAGAGTGAGGTCTCGTCTATCAGGTAGGAAACCACGAGGCGCGTCAGCCGCGCCAAGATCAACATCTGCCTGCAACTTCATCCTTAAGATTCATCAGTGCTTGAGCACAGCCCTGGCGCTGTAATCTCTGATTATGTGTTGCAAATAGAGATTAATGGACATTAATATTGCACGCCATCAATGTTCTTCTAAGCGTGACATCACGTCTAGATAGGTATTTTCCATCCCAGCACTGGGCATTGTTCTCGGCTTTGACGGTTTGACGGAATGGCGTTTGGCAGGCGATGGTCATCAGACCCAGGAGCCGCCCAATGCTGAAGCGTTGAAGCGTTGAAATTGAATGGAATGGAATGGGGCGAACAAAGGTCTCACCATGTGACTATGCGAGAACACATAGCGAATCGGGTAGTAGAACAGCAGGTAGGTCAAGGTGATTTGCATCAAATCACACAGCAAGCATGAGAGCATCGACAAACCAGTTTCATCTATTACGCAGCGCTAAGCTACTTCTGCTAATGAGCAGACACTCGCTGAAAAGTATCACAGGAAAGGGATGATGTCGTATTGTTCACAAGAACAAGGCATAGAATACCCCGATGCCAGCTAACAAGAAAGGGTATAGGAATACAACCGCCACCGTTACCGCTATTCGTTCGACCTGCTTGGCTGGAATTAAACTTGACATCTTTAGTGAGATTTGACTGACGGGCCACTCACACTCACCGCTTCCCCCAGCCAAGGTATTAACCATCAATGTAGGTCTCCCCCTACTAGGGCAGCTTTGCGTAGCTCTGCCAGCGCGGGGTGCTCAAGATGTTCTCCTCCAGGTCGGTGGCTAGTCCGTGGACTTCGATTCTGCCGCCGTTTCGAATCCAATTACGTGAGCCGTTCACGAATTGGTGGAAGAGGTCCGAATAGATAATTGCCTTGCGACAGCATAGCCCAGGACAGTAGTACCATGAGAGATCTAGTTTTATCGTATCCAAGGCGGTCATGTGTAGGATCATGAAGTTACGGCGTGGTTGCCATTTGGAGATCATAAGATCCAGATGTCGTTTGTGGATATGGCGCCACCTCGCTGCGTCTGGCCGTGTGGGAGCAAAGGCTGTATCTGGTGCCATGTGCTCCGCTATGGCAATCGCTTGTTTCTCTTGGTCAGTGACTTCTCTATAGTCAAGATGGATTGAGATATGATGGATATATCTGCCGTACTTCTGATATGTCGTATTGTACCGGATGTCTGTAGGCATGCGAAAGATGTTCTTTCCATAGAACACAGGAAAAGTCTCTTGATAGACCTGCTGATTCAGCTGAAGCAGCGAAACGCACGGTTGGCTGTCAACCCAAAAGGAAGGTACATCCGAGATTTCATACTCCTCTGGGTGCATGACAATCTCGAAGTCGGTAACAAGACAGCAGTTGTAGATCTGGTCTCTTATCTCGCGAGGTAGTTCGAGGAAGTTAAATCTTTTCTCCCGATCGATGCTTAATCGCTGCAATGCCACGGCAGCCTTATTGGACGTATTTGCTGAGCTTAAAGCACAGGCAGTCAACGATGGCTCCAGGTTATGGTTGGGTCTGCTTTCCCCAAGTAATTCTTCGCACAGGAATCAGCGCACAGAGTTTCTCTTGACCATCACTGGTTCGCTTACCTAGATCCAGTGAAGTCAATCCATCGATGTTATCGCCAGACGGAGAAGAGAATGATCGATCCATTCTATCAAGGAATGATGGCCCCATAATGTCGTCAAGGCGTGAGCGAGCATTCCTCAGTATAGCTGTGATGGTAGTCAGCAACACAGAGAGTTGTTGATGAAGTATTCTGTAACTTGCCTCGCTCTTGCATCGTTAGGCGGGCAGCCATCTCAGATACAGCTTTGACTAGCTGAAGATCGGATTCCTCGGTGTCAGTTTCGTTCAAGTCCGTAGAGTGAACAGTAGCCCTGGGCTCTCCATGTTTGACCCCTTCCATACTCATTGGCGATGAACTCGAAGCACCTACCCAACCAAGAGGTGGACCTGGAGCTATTTGATTCGACGAGTTCCCGATAGACTTGTTCTAGGCTTGATCAGAATCAAGGTGCTGCTCAGTTGTTTTATGCTTGTCTATGGAGAGGTTCCTGAGGTGGATGTTAAGAAGATGGGAGGATATTGAAGGAGAGTAATAAGAGTGGATATGAATGATCGTACGGATCCCTTAGCTTGTTTTCTCATCACAGAACCCTGACTAGCCGAAAATGACAGGGGTCCCACTCTACAACATTCGATCCTAGGCCTACACCTGCGTCGCCCAATCAAATTATAGCTGTGTTTTGGAACATGACCGGAAGAGGGGCTCGCCTGGAAATTGATCTCTGCGCCTGCAAGACAACCACTTCGGCTAGTAACACTCTTCTTCCAAGATTTTCAATAACTAACAGCGCTAGTAGGTCTCCATGGCGCTCCAACTGGATGTCGGATGAGAAACAGCAGTCCTCCTTGGAATGGGCCTTTCGGCTGGCAGATACAGCCGGATAGTATTCTGTGCCACCTTCGGAGGCGACGACCCTTAATCCATTGAACCTTGACAGGAAAAGGTGTTCCACTTGCTTCTTCTCCTCTTTGCCATTATGCAGCACAAAAAACTGTGGTGAGCTTTCAATCGCTGCTCCTCTGATAATGAAATAAGCTTGCAACTTTGGTGACCGTTGTATCTCGCCCTGTTTCTGGACGACTGGCGCATACCGGAGGGCGCTGGATGGAAGGCTTCCCCATCGATTCGAAGAACGGACTGTTGATCAGCACGGGCGTGAGGAGCTAAGACCGTTTCTACGGCGCATATCTCTAAGAGTCGAGTGATGTATATCAGACAGAAAAAACAATGTTATGAGTATAAGCAAGACGAATGACCCTGGACTGGAAGAAGTATCGAGCAGGCTATACATTGGGACCTGACATACCAACACCATGTTCTGGAGCCTTGTCATAGAATTCTAGAAGATAAGCGGACAAGACCCGGAATGTGAAGACAGAGCCTGCTTTGCATGTCGACGTATATATGCATCGAAAGTATATCTTGAAATCGTCATGATGCTTTCAGGGGTCGTCCTATGCTGTGTCTTACTGGTCTGAAAGATTTACGAGCGATAGGAGCTTCACGTACTCAAGATCCTGAGCAAATGGCGTTCACGAAACCGTCATTATGTGGAAAACCATGCCTGTGCACCAGGGCCAGCTATGGCTTGCCACTGTAGCTTGCACCAATCCCGACGGACAAGCTATGGTCATAAGCAGAAATTCAGAGCAGAAAGGCGAACTAAGCATTCTCAATAAATTAGCTGTCAAGACTGTGTGATGTTGAAGAATTACCAACTCACTTCAAGATTGCCTAGACTCTCATCGGGAGATAGCAGCTGTTGCCGCAAAGACACGTTGAAAGAAACGCCACACTAGGAACACAGTATCAAGTACTGCTTATAGCTATATTGAATGGTGATATGACGCACCTTGGGTTTGCATACTGGTCGGGCAAGAGGTGGCAGAATCTGTTTTTATAAGAAAGCGTCTAGCGGGACAAACACCAGGCTCAATCCAAGCTTTGCGTCGTCTGCACCTGACCATGCACCAAACAGTGCTCTCCTTCTTGACTGGGCGATCCACGCAGCATGACACAGAAGACAATAATGCCCTTGACAGCCTGATCTGCGAGAGCTAAAGCCGAGAGCTATTGGGTATCATCGTATAGCAGCTTGCTGTGTTGACTGGTAGACGCACTATATCTGCAGAGTTAAATCATCGTCAGTTGACTCATCACAGAAGAGGTGCAGGATTAATACACAGTACTCTCTGGATCGTGATTGTTTTACACCCAGTGCCGGTCGATCCGATAGATCACCTTCCACCCACCGCTGGGGATGCGTGTCAGAACAGCTTCAATATCCTGCAAGCAGATCAGCAAAGATTTCCTCCAATGGTCCTTGGAAATCTACCCGGTACCGGAGGCCCCCTTTGTCGTCAGAGGAAGCATCCTGGGTCTGGCAAGATCTAGATCCTGGAGTCCGAGAAACTCCAGAAAACCATTGAACAATCACCTCTGTCTTGTGCTTCCCCTTGAGCAATGTCTAGATACGAAGGAATATACCATGGATACGTCTGTATTCTAAATAGACCTTCCCAAATGTAAATAGCTGTTCAGGTTCTGCCTATCGCTGTTTGTGCTTGCCATCTAATCGGGATATATATTTGCGACTCTTACCGATAGAGTTGCCTCGCAGTTGACCTGTCAGCCTTTCGTAAGTCCAACCTCGATAGCCTTGATCTGTAAGGCCAATAATCTCGAGTAGAAGCGACAAAGGGCAAGATTTCCTCCAAAAAACCAAAATCCCGGATGCCCACTTCTCCGCCACGTTACTCTTGTCTCTCCTTCGTCATCGAACCCCCGAACATCGTGGACTCTTTCTGCTAAGTCGTTCCCAAATATCTTCCTTGCTGTCTCTCTCATGTTTTGATATCCTGTCGCAAATACGATCTCATCTGCTTCTAACTCCGAATCATCTGCTAGAACAAGACTGTGGGCTTTTATAGATCTAACTTGATGCCCTTGCTTAATCTTGATCTTTTTATCTACGATAAGCTGCGAGGCGCCTACATCAATGTAGTAACCACCACCTCGACTGAGATATTTCATGAAAAGACCGGCGCCGTCAGGACCACTATCGACGGCAAATCCTGCAGCGGTAAGGCCATGGAGAAGAGTGCCGTCACGTCGCATCATTTCGCTGGTAGCTTGTATCTGAAGATGTTTAGCAATGGGGTTGGGAATAGACATGTTAACGATGTCTGCGTCTTCAACAGGGGGCTGACAAGGACAAGAGAATTAGCATGTTTATTTAGATGGAAGCAGGAATTGTTACCCCATCGTCGGCGTAAAGACCTTTCATGGTCACGTCAATCAGAGTTTCGCTTGTGAGGACAAGGGTACTACTACGTTGTACCATTGTGACATCGTAGCTATGGTCATAATAATCTCTAGCGATGTCGTGGCCGGAGTTGCAACAGCCGACTATGACTGCTTTCTTTCCCTTGCTTTTCTCTCTGGGCTTGGTGAATTGAGATGAGTGAATTAGGGAGCCTTCGAAATCGTCAATTCTAGCAATGCGAGAGGGCAAGTACGGCTCCCCAGCGTGACCTGTCGCCAAGATGACATGCCGAGGGTGTAAAATCCCTATGCTCTCGTTAGTTAGTCGGATGCGTTTTAGCGGGGGTGAAGTACGGTTCTCTTTCTTGCCATCCTTTTCGCGCGTGAGGGTCACCGTCCACTGCCGCGTACTTTCAGACCATTCCGAAGTTTCCAAAGTAGTATTAGTCCACACATTGAGTTCCAAGACACCCGTGTAGTATTCGAACCAATCTGCGAGTTTGTCCTTTGGGGTAAACACCTAGACATGTTTAGCACCTCTTTTACTAAGATTCATGCGGAGAAACCCACGGGCCGATTCGGCGGGAAATTTAAGTACGGCATGTGTTCGTACCTGTATTCCATGTTGGTTGAGGAATGTCATGCTTATCGTTATGACCTACCAGACCGAGTCATGCAAAACTAGTTGATGGTATCTGTTTCGCCAATTATCTCCTATGCGAAGGTTCCGGTCGATTATCAGAGTCTCTAGACCAAGTTGCTTAAGCCTAGCAGCGACAGTGAGTCCGCCTTGGCCAGCACCTTGAGAGAGAGGAACGATTAGCTATTATAATTTTGGCAATCTTGGTCCTTCAGACCATACCGAGAATCAGCACGATAGGTTGGCGGCCACCCTCGAAATTTTGTTGAGTAGCAAGCCGATCTTTCCAATTTCGACCTCTATCCTCTAGGCTGCTTCCTGTTCCTTGTGGTCTTCGACTGTGAACATGTTCCTCGTATCCTTCGAGTTCTTTTAGGGTCGTCAATAGAGTCAAAGCTTTCCATCTGCCACCATCATTAGTGTCCGATACTAGTCGGATCAGACCTTCTCCCCTTCCAGTGCTAGTTTCAACCTTAAGAAAAGCCTGGACTGCCTTCAAGCCCCCAAAATCTGAGAGTTGAGGAGATTTATGTGCTGAAGAACTGTCTAAGCTGACGACGGTCGATCGGCTACCTTGGATAGAGCTTTGAATAAATCTAGAGATCTGCCCAGGTCCTTGAAGTGTGTGAAAGTCCCAAGTCATACAGAGTAAATCCCGCCAGCAAGATTCCTCAAAGAAAAGCTTTGTTATGGAAGCGTGCTCTCCACTGAGGACATTTGTGAACGCAGAAACCCATTCCTCTGCGATAGAGGTTGGAGAAGTGTTGGATGGGGGTAGCGAAGATAGAGTGCTGTAGGTGTCAGGAAGGCGTACGGTGGGAAGGAGTCGTGAGTCCAGCAAGACGGTATTTGATGGGGGGAGTTGGATCGCTCCAGTGGCCATTTTATCTGGTCCAGATACTGGGATGAGCAACGGTTGTGGGTTTAGCAGGCTCTCAAGCTAAGGGTAGATAGCGTTGTTATCGTCGTGATAGTTCTGTGCACTTGTCCAAAGTATTAAAGAGAGGTGATTTTGACTTCATTGGCTGGCGACGTTATACAGTGTCTTGAGTCGCTGTGGACAATTTGTCTAAGTGCTTCAGACCTCGGTCGTTGCTTGAAAAACGAGTTTTTTCTCTCCAGATCTGAGCCGAAAAGTAACTATATCTTGGTTTTTGATTTTTGCAATTCAGAGTCTTCTTGACAATTTTTAACAATAATTTTGATTTTTTATATAAAATCGACAAATATTATATTACAGCTTTTTACTTCTAAGTTTATATATATAGCGCAAAACTTGAAATAATTTCAAAAGTATCTATTTGAGTTCTTGTTATAAATAGAGTTTGTTGTATATCTTAAATATAGATAGAAATAATAAATTGCACAAAAATATCAAATATCAAATAACAATATTTACAATTTATATACTGTATTTTGCATAAAATAAATTTATTTTTTAAATTTTTTATTTTGTTTTTTTACTTTCTTTTCTATTTTTTTTTATATTATCTAACAATTTCAATATTTAATTCAATTTTTATTATATACTCTTGACTATATTGTTTTTTAACTTTTTCGAAATTTTAAATCTAGCAAATATTTCTATCTAGATCGATATTAATCAATTTATTGCAATTTATAAAATTGTTTGTTTTTATATTATAATTAATTCGATCGAATTTGAATTTTTGCAAATATAGTATATAAATTGTTTTTTCGAGCTATTGCAAAACTCTTACAATTAAACTCAAATTTATAGAAAAAATTCTATTCTATAAATATTTCTAGATATTTAGCTCAACTTTCTAAATACTAAAATGTTTATTAATAAAAAACTATTTTTGTTTTAATTGTTATTAACAATTTTTAAGTTAACAATATATTAGAATTATCTATTGTTTTGTTAACAACAATAAATATTGTTTTTTCTTTAAATACAAACTAATTTTCTCTTAACTCAAAAATATATAATAGATAGATACTTTTATTTTTCTATATTTTTATTATATATCTAATATTTTCTCTAAAATTAATTATTTAACTAAATAATATATATAGATTTGACAACAATTTTATCGAGTTTAACAATTTTGCAAATATTTTTTTACTAATTTTTAATATTTGTTTTTTATTTTTTGTTGTTTAATAGTTTCCGAGCTTTTCTATTAAATTTTGATAATTTTTCGATATATACTCTTTATAATTTTAGAAAAACTACAATAGCAAATAGTTTTTTGTTGTAAATATTATAATTTTATTCGACTAACAAAATTTTCTTAAGAGATATATTACTAAATACTATATATTTTTATATTTTTAATTAAAATATATATTAATAGCTAAATCTAATATATCGATTTCAATTCTATTTAACAATTGTAAATTGTATATTTTTAATATTAATTTTTCTAAGTATTCTAGTTTAAAATTTTGAATTTTTTTTTGTTAATCTTTATTTTTATAGCGTCTTCTTTTTTGTAAAATTTGTTAATAATATTGTGTTAGCAAAATAGTTTCTAATAATTTTTTTATTATAGTTTATAAAATCTAGAAAGAATTAAATTTTCTTGATATTAATAGATAGTTTTTATTCCTTAATTGCTTGTAGTTTTTCGAGATTTATATATATTCTATATTGTTTAACAACAAATTTGAGAAAATTAACTTTATTTCGATAAAACTTGCATTTCTTTAATTTAAGATATATATTTTTTCTATTTAGATATTTTAATATTTTAAAAATATAATCTATATATTTTTTCAAGATATTTAAGTAAATTATAATATTGTTCAAGTATGCTATAACAGATCGATCTAGATATTGTTATAATATATTATTAATTATTTTCTAATGTATTGTCGAGACATTTGTAAGCTCGAACAATATTATTGTATATTTATATAATTTATATTGTATATAAAAGAATATCTTTTACTTTTCTTCTATCTTTCTTCTAATCTAATTGTATACTTCTTGTAGATTTAATTTGATAAAATATTTTGTTCTAAATAGTCGATTCTAAAGCTCGCTAATATTAAATAGTAAATATCAACTTTTTATTGTAATATTGTTTAGCTTTCAATAATTTATTTATAGACAAAAAATTCTATCTTTTTTAAATATACAAAGAATTGAATATTTTGTCTATAACTAAAATTTTTTAACAATTTCTTTTTTGTTTTTTATCAGATATTCGTAAAGTGTTTCTAGCCTTTTCTCGAATAAAATATATATAAATTATTTGTCTAATTTAAGTTTAATTTTGTAATTTTACAATCAATATCTAGATAGAATCTCTATTGTTTTCTTTTTCTAAAATAGATACTTTTAACTATTGTATATCTATAACATATATTTTAGCAATTCTCTTGTTGTATTAGATAGTTTAGAATTTTTAGAAAATTTGCAATTTTTTTTAATTTACTTTGATTTTGTAATTTGACTAATTTTTGTCGATATCTATTAAGTCGAGTTTTATTAAATTGTTTTTTTGCAAAAATGCAAGCTCGCTATTTGCAATCGAATTTCGACTTAATCTTTTATCTATTATCGAATACTATTAATATGTAAATTAAATATAAATTGCGTAATTATATTGCGCAAATTTAAGTATTTGTATATTTTAATTAACTTCTAAATTATGCTGCTTTAATTAAGATATTTCTAGAACAATATTATAAGTAGCTATTTTTACTATATTAAAAATTAGTTTCTTGTAATATTGTTAAATAGCTATTAATAGTAATTTTGTATCTTTATTTACTCTTTTATTTTCTACAAGTAACAAGTTTTTATTTACAATTACTAGATTGTAAATATTAGATTTTTTTTAAATAAAATATTCTTTTCTGTTTATAAAAGCTCTAATTATAAAATTATCTATTATATTAGAATAGATTATTGCAATAAATCGACAATTATTAATCTTAACTAATATAATAAAATATTGTATATATATTGTTAAGTTTATTTGTTGTTATTAAACTAATATATTGTATTTCTCTAATATACTTTTTATTAAGAAATTTGAATTTTTCTCTGCTTTTGTGCTGTAACTTCTGCTTTAAATATTTGTCTACGCTAAGCTTTTTTCTAATACTAGATTATCGACTTCGATTTTCTAGAAAATTAATTAACTTTGTTCTTTTCTTCTAGATAAATTTAGTACAAATTATTATAGTAAACTATTTAACTAAGATCTATATATAAGTTGTATATTTCTTCGATAATAGTATTTTTATACTTAAATATCGATATTCTAAATTTTTTGTTTATAACAAGTTGTTGCATATATGTTTTGATAAAATTTAGTTATTTTATAATAATATCGAGTATATTCTTTTCTATAATAATATTGCTTTCTAGTTTCTTTTTATATTTGTTTATAATCTTCGATAAGTTAGTTAAAGTTTTAAGATAATTTGTAATATCTTCTATATATTTGTAAAAGTTCTTTTAATTATATTTTTTGTTTAAGTCGATAACTAAACTATAAAATTTAATAGTCTTCTAAAATACTTAATTAACTTTTTGCATAAATGCGAGTATCTTATCTAATAATATTTTATCTAGAACTTTCTATAACTAATCTAAATTCTCTATTAGATAATAATTATTGTTTAATTTAGTCTTGAGAATATTTGTTTCGATATCGATTTGCTTTCTAATATTGTTTTAACTATTAAGTATTTCTCTTAATATAGTATTAATCTATTAACAATTTATTAAGTTTTATAATCGACACACTTAGAGGCCACTTTGAAGACATGGTGCTTGGCACGTGCTATTTCTCTTGTCGCGTCCAACTAGCACTCACGTGTTACATTTAGAGGTCGCGCACGACATGTTGCTCACGCCAAACGAACACACCCACGTCTCGCTTCATGCGACGACGTGGCATGCGACCTAGGCTACCAGGCCCCTCGCGCAAGGCACACGACGCCAAACTTTTTGCGCCCACGATCGCCTAACTTATGGCCACAGAAGGAATTGATCTTGGGGCCCAGACGTGGTGCGTCGCATCGGGCCAAAGCACGAGCGCGAACACTATTGTAACAAGATAGAATCTAAACCAACTGCGCCAAAAGCACCTGCGAGGTGTTCGCGCGTTGCAAACACTCTCGGGAAGTAGTATATATAGGAAGGTTACAGTTAGATAATAAAGAAATTCTTAAAAATTCTTGTATAAATACTTGAAACAATATAGTTGCAATTTATTAAGATTTAACTTTGTTATATCTATTCTTAACTAGTATACTTTATTGTTTTAAAGTAGCGATCGAGTTCTCTTATATATTTGATATTAAAGATACAATTTTAGAATGTGCATTTTAAAATTCGACAAAAATAATAAAGAAATTAAGAATATTATTTGACAACGCAAAGAAATTTGATTATCTAGTAAAAAAAAATCGAAAATGCGCAATATATTATATAGAATTAGTATAGAAAAAGATTTAGAAAATAGAGAATAAAATATTTAATTTAAATTTATAGATAGAGTTTATAAACTTTAAGAACTTTAAAAACTTTAAAGTATCGAAGATATATTAATTTTATATAGCAAAATTTAAGTTTTCGACTATTTGTTTTGATAGAGATAAAAAAGTTTTGTTGTCTCGATTTAAAATTAAAAAGAAACATTATAGATTAGAGTTATATTAGTAGACTAGATCGAGTATCTTAGAATTAAGAATAACTTTTAAAATTACACAATTATTTTTTGCTTTAAAGAATTTAACATCAACAACTCGAAATAATTCTCTAGAGACTCTATTAGCGATTCGGGACTTCCGGAGCTATTGTGTCGATATTTTAGTTCTAAAGCTACATTAGTAAATTTAGATAATCTCGAGCTAACTTCAAATATTATTAAAAATTTGAGAAATACGTTAAGCGTTACTCGAATATTACTTGTATTGTTAAGACTTGTTAAATACAATTTGCGAACACTATCTATTATGCGCAATTAATTACGCAACTATGAAAGATGCTTCTATTTGCATATTACTTTTGCGTAGAAATCTTATAAATTGTTCGATTCTACTATACAAATTACTATAGTATAGACAAGTAACAAATAAAAATCTAATCGAAGTGCTACAAAAGTCTATATATATCTCGAATATCAAAATTATACTTTTTGTTAAATGTTTTTTAACTTTTTAAATGCAAGCTTTCTATTGTTTTCCAAACGCTTCTAAGATTGATTTCAAACTACTTGAGTTATCTTAGTATCTTGAATTTAGAGAGCCAATTCTTCGACTTGTCTAACGTAATTGTCGAATTAAATTTTAACTCGATCGGATTAACTTGCTCAACTTTAATTCTAAAATTAGATAAATTTTCTAGTTCAACAAAGTAAAGCGAGCAAAAAATGCGTATCAAGTATTTAACTCGATCTACTTGATTACATAATATTATATAATGTATTAATTCGATCAAACTAGCGCAAGAATTTACGCTAATTATATACAATTAGCGTAAATTCCTGCGCTAGTTCGATCGAATTAGCGTATAGATAAGATAAGATAAGATAATCAAATACTAATGCAACAAAATTAGTTTAAATTCTTGATATTAATTTAACAAAATTCGATTTTAAAATTACATTTGTGTCTTGATTCTAACTTAATTCTATAAAATTCAAGAAAATAGATTAAATTAAGAAAAAGATATTCGATTCGATTCAACAATTATACTAGAATTGTCGATAAATATAGATACAATAGCAATAATTTATTCTATTGTTATTATCAATATCTTGAACAAATTTTTAAAAACTATATTAAAAAAGTTTACTACTATTGTTATTATCTCTAGACAATAAACAAGATTTACAACAACTAACTTTGTCGAATACTTAATTTCGATCTAATTATTTTTTTGACTTTTTAGAAAATTCTATGTGGACTAATTTATTACGTTTTTTACAAAATCGATTAGAATAGAAGAGGAACAAGAATTCTAGTATAGCAATTTGAAAAAAATAGAAGCTCTTTTCTTGTTTTTTATTGCAACTTTTGCAAAAGCAAAAACAAAAATTTCTTTAGTAAGTAATTACAAGACAATTACTAAAAGAGAGAGAATTGTATATAGTCGAACAATTAGATAATATTAGACTATAAATTTGAGAATGTTTGCTACTAGTATTAGCAATCTATTTGCAATATATATGCGATTTCTTTTACTTAGATCTTAGAATCTTAGCTACTCAATATAATATTAAATTGTATAGTATACTCTATATATATATTGCGATAAAATTCAATTGTTATAGTTGTCTAGTAATTGGAATTCTATTTCTACTTCCTTATAGTACAATTATGTTATTTTTATTTTGCAAAATATTACTAATTTTATAATTCTAGTATCGCAAATGTTTTGTGCACAAAGCTCTAATAATTATTTTTTCTAAAGTTATAAAAAATTTGTTAATTTTTGCTAGATATCAAATTATATTCGAAATATCTACTATATACAAAATAATTTATAACAAATTTTTTTCTTGTTCTATAGTTTTTATTATACAAAATAAGAGTACAATAGAAAACAATATATTAATATACAAAAATATTAAAAATTACAATATAAACTTAATTTCGACAATCCTATATAAAATAATTTAATAAACTATACTATAGAGATTTTAGAACAATCGAGTATATATTAGTAATACAAAATTTTTGTATTATAGCAATCAAAAATTTTTAATAGTTGCAAATAAATAATATCTAATCTAGACTTGTAATATCTACGCTTAAATTTTCTACAACTTGTATATAAGATATATTAAAATAACATATATTCTATAAACTTATTTATATTGCAATATATTATAGATTATCTAAAATAATTTAATATTAATATTTCTAACAATATTGCAAAACTAGAAACTTTGCTAATTTACTTATATTAAATTAGAATATTAACTATAATAATTTTTATTGTCGAGTTAGAATACAAAAACAAGTTTTCAAATTTATAAAAAGTTATTAATTATGTGAAAAAATTAAAACAAAAATAATTAGTGTAATTGTTAGATCGGGTCGAATATTTTTTTCTTAATTTAACTTATTTTCTTGAATTTTATAGAATTGAATTAGAATCAAGACGCGAATCCGACTTTAGAATCAAATTTTGTCGAATTAATATCAAGAACTTAAGCTAACTTTGTCGCGTTAGTATTTGCTTATTTTATCTTATCTTATCTACGCACTAATTTAATTGGACTAGCGCAAAATTTACGCTAATTATATATAGTTAGCGTAAACTTTTACGCTAGTTCGATCGAGTTAGCGTATTACGTAACATTATATAATCGAATAAGTTAAGTTAAACGCTTGGCGCATTTTATGCGTTCGACTTATCTTGTTAAGCTAGAACTTTTGCTCGATCTTAGAGTTAGAATTGAACAAATCAATCTATTTGAATTGAAACTCAATTCGTCGATTACACTAAAAAAATATCTAAAATTGATTCGAACTATCTTAAATAAAATAAATATATAAAATTCTTAGTCTCTCGAATCAATTCTAGTTAGAAACAAAATTATAGAAAATTAATTTTACTTTATTAAATATATAGATATATATTTTTAATTTCGATATATTATCAAGACTAATAACATTAAACTTTTTTGTTATATTTTGCAAAATATATATATAATTTTTTAAACTTTAGAAAACAAAATCTACAAATATATTGTCAAACTAATACAACAATGTTATTTGTATTGCTTTAATATTGCTACTATGGAATTGCAAAATACTATATTAACAAACAATCTAGTTAGTTTTCAAAAAATATCTAAAAAAATATTTCGAAATCAATTAATTGCTAAAATATCTTAATAGTATTTTCAAAAAACTCTTGCAAATATAATAAAGTTCTATTGAATTATTAGATTAATTATTAATCGATATAGTACTAATAGTATTTTATATATTTTAAGTATAAATTAAATTATATTAATTTTTTTGTCAAAGATATCGAGAAAATTATTTAGACAAACTTGTAATTAATAATTTACAACTTTTAACTATAGATTTGTACAAACAAGATAATTTTTTTTAAAATTGTTAACAATTTTTCTATTTTGTAATATTAGATTTGTTTCGAAATAAAACAATATATTTAGATTTTAATATAAACAAATATATTAAAAAAATTCGAAAAAAATAAAATTCGAAAATATCGATTTCGAACAATATAGAGAGATCGAAGTTGTTAACTACTCAAATATTATAGAATATAATATTTTAAATCTATTTAAAAAGTTTCTGTTATATAAATCGATTAATGTTGTTGCTAATATAGAACAATACTACTTAAGTAATTAAAATTCAATATATAAATTAAAATCTATTTTGTTTCAAAAATAATATTATTTAGTAATAAAATTTAAAACGATTTGAATTTGCAATTTTAGATTATTGTATATTATTTTTTGCAATAACAAGACAAATATCGATTATAAATTTAATTTTATATTAATATTAAAAGTTGCAATAATAGATTCGAGAATAATATTGTTTAATAAATAATTTAATTTTTTTTTTACTATTATAAGTTGAGTCTAATTTTTGAAAATCGAGAATATTATAACAACTTAATTTTTTTTTGTTTTGTCTTTTAGTATTGTTGAAAATATATTTTATTTAACAACAAAACAAATATAAGTAACTTAAATATATTTCTTTTTTAAATTTTTTAAATTTTTTAAATTTTTTAAATTTTTCAAATCTTGTAAATCTTGTAAATTTTGTTTGTATTGTCTCAAAAATTCTATATTTTACTATTTGTAATTTTTATATTAGAAAACTTTCTATATATAGTTAGAATCTTATTTTTGTATATTTTTTGTTCTATTTAATTGATATAGATAGAATCGAGCTAAAAATATTTTAATCTAAATAAATTTTGTATATTGTATTAGAATTTTCAAAAAATAATAAAATAAAAATAATAAAATCTAATAAAAATATATAGAAATTTGTATATAGTTTTTTAATTTTATTATCTCTTTATTTTCGAAATTTGTTGTCAAGATATTTAATAAACAAGAAATTGAATATCTTGAAAATAGAATAGAAACAATAATCAAATATATAGTTGAAAAAATATTTAAAACAACAAATATCTAATTTTTTAACTTAATTTTCAAAACATTCGATATCTTTGTATTGTACTTGTTCGATTATTTTTAAATATTTAAAATTAATATATTTTAATTTTAATATATTTCGAAATCTTTTTTTTTGTTTTCGAGTATTGCTTGTATTAATAGTGTTTTGCAATATTGTTTTTATTTTTATACTAGTTGTATTATTTTAATTAGAATTAGAATTAATTTAATTTAATATAATAGTTTTAATAATAAAATTACAACAAATATTATCTTTTGTTTTTTTATATCTAATGCTTAATATATTTATCGAGATACAAAAAAAAATAGAAATTCTATAAAAATTTTCAAATATATCGAGTCTATTTTTAAGTATTAGTATTTCTCGATTAAAAAATATTGCTATTATCAATATTATCAATATTATAAATATTAGTATCGATATTAAATATCTTGTTTGTTGTTAAAAATCGAATAATCGAATTAAAATAAAAAAACTCTATATTATCTAATTTTTCAAATATATTTAATATTTGCTTTTTGTGATACTCGATTATATTACTATAATAGTTTTAAATTTAATTTTTTACAATAGAAAAATATTTTTATTCTAAAAACTATAGATTTGTTACAATTAATATAAATTTTTGAATTTCTAATTTGCTATTGAAGAAAAAAACTATTTTGAAAATAAAATATAAATTAATTGCTATTTAAAAAAAATTGTCTAAAATTTTCGAATTACTTTTAATTTTTTTCTAAAAATACAATATATATACTAATCTTAAATCGATTAATAGATATTTCAAAGAATTGATAGTTTTTAAAACTATTAGTAAATCGAACTATTTTTAGAGTTTTGCTATCTAAAATAGCTATTAATTTAAAATATATAATTTTCGAAAATAGTTGCGTTCGAAATATATATAACTCGAAATATTTTAAACAAATATTTGTTTAATTATATACAAAATATTATTTTATCAACTATTACAATTGCTAGACAATATCAAAAACTAAATTGCTAATAATATTTTATATAAATTCGAAATACAAATTATATTTTAAACTAATATATATTTTGAGCAATTAGACTTATTACAATAATAGTAAATATAAATATTACTATAAATATAAAGATCGATTGCAATTCTATATTGATTATTTCTAAATTTATAATTTATATTGTATATAAAGTTTATTTTACAATAATAATATTTAATTAAATTAAATTGTTGCTTGCTAATTAATTTTAAAAACAAAACAATCAAAATTATATTTATTTCGAATAGCAAAAACAAACAAAATATATTAAAAATTAGATTTTTGTCAAAATTAGTTCTAACAATAAAAATTAAAAACTCTCGAAAACAACTAATTTTATAAATAGTTTCAATCTATTTTATTTATTTATTTAAACTTATTATTTTCTTTATATATATAGCAACTTGTTTTACAAATATATCTTTAAGTTTAATATTTGTTAAAATTGTTAAAATATTTATTGTTTCTTTTTTATTAATTTTTTAAGCAATTTTCTCGAAAATAGTATTATTAAATTTGTTGTTTTTTAATTCTATAAATTTATAAAAATAGAATAGTTTGCTGCTTTCTAAAAAAATATCTATAACTATAATAATTGAACTAAAAAAAATAAAAAAACTAAACATAAAAACAATTAAATTGTTCGAATATATAGACAATTAGTTATTTATATTAATATTTAAAATAAATATATATAATCTCTTAAAGAATTGCGAATAAATAGATATTATAATATATAGAATTAATTTAAAATTAATAAACAGTTTGTGTACAATTAAACTAAGTATTGTACTATATTTTCAAAATATATATATATACTATATAGAAAAAGTAGACAAGTCGAATAATACTTTTTTTTGTATTGTTTGCAATTTGTTACTCTTTTAAATTACAATATATTATAGAGATCTTTCGAACTTTTAAAATATAATAATATCGAAATATTAATATATTGTCGAGAAATTGTTAATTGACTATTGTTGAGTAAAATCTTGTGTTAATTGAAAAGTATATACATTTGTATATAAATACAAACAAAAAAATCGATATTTACGCGTTTTCCGACCTAGACGTGTGATAAAGATGCTCGAGCCCTGCGACACTACAGATTATCACCCGGCCCGAGACAATAAGCGATCACGGATTTCTGCGGTCAGCCTTGTTGCGGGACAAATCCCCGAGCCTCCTGGACACCAACTTGGGGTGTCGAAGGCCATTCGTTGATTCTGTTGAATGCCCGCTCGAGTGCCGGTATAGCGACCTAAAGTAGGCAGGGAATGCATTATCATAGCCCAATCGTAATGTTGACCGGAGCGCTGATCCCGCCCGTAACACCCAAGCCTAAAGTAAGTAAGTACCGACTGCCGCTGTGGTCACGTCATTGCGTGGTTCTCTTATGCCGAGAACACACTAGCCTTGTGTGTCCTCAATCCCAGCTTCTCGATCCTTTGTTGTTTTCAGCTTTTCGGCTTTACGGCTGATCCATTCTCTGCAAGCTGTGCCTCTTTCTCGTAACATATTTTAAAATCTGATTCGTGCGATTCCCCGAGATTTTGCTCATGGTGGGCAGTAGCCGTGCCGCAATGTTACATTGATTCCCCCCTTCCCCAATCGAACGCATGTACGAAGGTTGTCATCACTGAATTTCGGGAGTATTCCTTTTGGGGAAGGATGCATTAACGTCATGTAGCATGGTAATCCCGGGATTGGTATCCAATAGTAGTCAACGACCGCGTTGGTGCTCATCAGGATTCTCCAGTCGATCGCTTTGCCTTAAGCGCACCACCCAGAATGAAAACCAAGGCGAGGCTGAGAACAAAAAACACGTAGCACCAACGTGAAGGTGGTGGATAATGCGACGGGGGTGGACACTTGGAAGGCGTGTCATTGGCGATTGAGAAGAACTGAATGCATCTGTGCCACGAACGCACCACCCAAGCAAGATTACCAGGCAAGGCTGAGAACGTAAGCACCAGGTACTAAAGTGAAGGTGGTGGACGCTTTGGAGATTTGGTCGATATGAATCGACTTCTACCCTGTCCAGCGCACCATTTCCCAGCCCATCGCCAGCCTTGCCGAAGAATCTTCGGCCTTCCTTGAACCAACACGTAGGATCAAGAACCCTGGACTTCTACAAAGAGTCTATCAATCCATTCGGGGGAGTATGTGAGAAACATGAGCAGCTCAGGACCACCACCCCATAATGGAGATGAGAACCGTCAAGGAGGAATCCTGGCAACAACATTCATAGTCACGATTATAGCATGTGTGGCTGTAGCTTTGCGAATGGGGACTCGAATGTGGATTGTCCGTAGCGTCGGCTGGGACGATTATACGATTCTGTTGGCAGCATTCGGCATCATAATCGGCAGTGGGCTTGTCGTGGTACAAATCCACTACGGTCTCGGAAGACACAAGCATTACCTTACCGAATGGCAATACATCGAGTTCGAGAAATACTCGTACGGGGAGTGGATTCAGACTTTTCAAACTTTGATGTTCAATAAAGTTTCTATTTGTCTTTTCCTTCTCCGGATTCCCGTCGAAAAACAGCACATACGACCCATTCAAGGTACAATAATCGTTCTTGTTATCAGCAACATCATCCTTACCTTGCTGTGGATTTTTCAATGCAATCCAATCGCAAGCTCATGGAATAAAAAAACCCCGGGGAAATGCTTTACCGATGCGCAATTATCGAGGATTATCATCTCTCAGGCTCTTATCTCAATCATCTCCGACTTTCTGCTAGCTCTCTTCCCCATCGTCCTTCTCTGGAAAGTTCAGATAGCGCCACGTATCAAGGCTGGCTTGTGTGCACTGATGGGTCTTGGTCTAATGTATGCTTCGCCTTCTTCTATCCTTGTTTTAAACCTCTACTAATCTAGCTTGTCCGAACAGCACTGCAGCGTGCTGTATAGTTCGCACCATCCTTAACTGGCAGAACGTGAACGCAGACTCGACCTGGGAAAGCATCGACAATTGGTACTGGCGCTCTTGGGAAGTGTGCATTGGGATCACTGCGGCTTGTATTCCAGCGCTGCGGCCTGGCTATAAGACCATCACCGCGGGCATTACCTCTTATATCTCTCATCGGTCTCAACACAAAGCCAGCGATATTGCACTCATCAATACTGGCGACCCATCCCACGATCAAGCACACAATCCCAAGCAGAATGCCCATGCACAGGCTTCGTCCGACTCAGCCTTTGGAGCGGCGGCACAAGCGGCTTCAGCCGAAGCAGATCGCTCGAAAGCGCATGGAGCTGGCGAGAAAGGGTTTGCATTGAACAATCTGCCAGGGGACAAGAAGACCGTGGACCAGGGAATCAAGAAAATTACGAGAATTGATGCTAAATCAACGAGGGCATATGAGAGTCAGAGAAGCCTAGAATTGGGAGATATAGAGAGGGGTTTTGGTAATAGAGACTTTGTCTAGGGACGACTAGAGTGAGGAAGTTACTAACGAGTCGGAATTGGTCTCGCTTAAGGCACTACCCATGGTTGAATATGGCTTGAGGGGGTCTGGGTTGTTTCGGGACGCAAGGTTGAGGCGTAAATCCTGATAATGGACGGTCTCTTGGGGCCTGTCTTCCTTTCTTTTTACTTCTATGTTTCTTCTTCTTCTTCTTTTCTATGGCTCTAATGCGAATTATTACGGAAGGCTTTGATTACATACCTTCAGTGCAACACAGGCTTGGCATTTTCGAACGTCTTGCTCAAGTAGTTTTAAAACCAGCATGAATGGGTATTGATCGATCCCGATAACTACTATTGAGCCGTATACCCACCATCGATAGTCATTGGTAGGCCTGTCACATAAGCCGCATCATCACTCGCTAAGAAGACTGCGCATTTAGCCACATCCTCCGCAAGCCCCCAGTCACCCCACGGAGTCATCGAATTGATCAGTTCTCTTGTCTCCTTGTCTTCATAGATTGGGGCTGTCATGGGCGTTTTGAGATCTAGGTTTTCGTTAGCTGTATTGCCTAGAGTTTCAAGATTAAACGGAGAATAGAGGGAACAAGAGAAAACCGAAGAGAGGGAGAAACTCACACCCCGGACACAACGCATTGCAGTGGATTTTATCCTTCCCGTACTCAACAGCAATTTGCTTCGTGAGAAGGACCACAGCTCCTTTAGAGGCACAGTAGGCACCCGCGCTCGGTTGCAAACCCACCAGACCAAGCATAGACGCCGTGTTGATGATCCATCCTCTATGGCCTGAGGAGGGAAGGTCTTGAGACAGGAACTGCGCGATAGCGTATTTGCATCCAAGAAAGACAGAGCGGGAATTTACTTTCCTGGAAGGGAGGGAAGAGATGAGTAATGAGCCGGACACGCTCGAAGGATAGGAGCAAGAATTAACGCGGATGGTATCTGCTTACATGACAAAATCCCACGTTCCTTCATCCATTTCGTGGATTTTTCCCGCCGCCTCCGTACCCCCCGTACCAGCATTGTTGACCATTCTACCGCGTTCCGTCATTTCAGCCTCAAAGAACCCCTTGCCCAGTACAAAAAACGAGAGAGAGCGGAGCACTCACACGTCCAAACGCCCTCCCACCTCAACCGCTCTTTGAACCAACATCTTCATATCCTCCGCTATCGTGACATCGGCCTGGACGTATACTGCTTTTCCTTCTCCATAACGCTGGCAAATTAGCTCATGGGTGGGGATAGTGGCTTCAGTGATGCCCCAACTACCGCGTGGGGAGGGTCGAAGGTCGGAGCAGATTATGGGAGAGGCGCCGTTGGCGGCGAAAGCGAGGGCGATGGCGCGGCCGAGGCCAGAAGAGGAGCCCGTTACGATAGTTACGCGGGAGTCAAGGCGAGTAGAGAGTAAAGGTATGGTCATGATGGGCGTAAAAAGCGTTAGGGTTGCGGGGTATAGAAGGCCCTGTGCTTGGAATTAGCAGGTACTTGTTCAGTCCCCATATTGATTTTAATTGGCCATCAAAGCTCCTACTTACGCAGTGAGTCTTTCGAGCGTCTATCCTCGATCTTGACTGCTTTGACTTGAATTCAAGAATTGGGAAATTGACCCTATGTAGCTTGACGGGGCTGAACGAGCATTATGCCGCAGCAAATAATGACATGCTTAGTACTTTAATGGAACGTAGAATATGATTGGCCGAGTATTAACAAACGACTCGCGTGGAAGTGGATGAATGTCCCGCTAGTCATGTCGATCGGAAGAGATGCGATCAATCGAAACGCCGGGTTTCTTAATGACACTTATTGAAGGGAAGGAAGTACGTTCTAATGGCACAGATCTCACCACTCGATTCCAAGCCCCGATCGCTCACATGGCGCTAGATGACATGCACACCTGCTGCCTGCGGGCGGACGGGGCGAGCAGTGCCATTGATCACTGAAAGGACAGAGATAACACCGATCGGCCACTAGGAATTTGAACGCAACAAGGCAACGAGGCAACGAGGCAACGAGGCAACCAACGTCACACGCATACCGTTCATGCATGCATGACATCTCTTGCTTGTTCCTAGAGGTGGATTGCTTACTTTACACAACAGGCGGAGATCTCACCCGATGTTGTGTTGCATAAAAATATCGGAGTGGCTTGAGGAGCGTAGGGGGTCTGTTTGCTGCTTATTTGTCGTTACTTTGGTTACAGTTTATCATCCCGAAGCTACCCTTTCCCTACGTCTTAACCCTGGCCAGACTATACGTCCGTTTCACGCTTTGTCCGTTTCGTGCGTCGACATCTTTATACGTCGTTCATTTTTAGCGCTTTCACAACGGTTGTCGCCTCTTGGTCTTATTTTTAGATTCTCGATCCCAACTTCTGGCAAGATGCTTTTGATCAACTTTCGCATTTCTTGATTTATTACTATTAGACTGATCGCGAGGAACCGAATATATCACGTGAGAGCGCCAAGATTCGGTTCCTCGATTTTTTTTTAGAATCGAATTGCTTAAAATAGTAACTTTTCGACTAAGCTAAACTTACTATAGTAATAAGCTAGCTTCTTTAAGCGATTCGATTCTATTCGATTTCTTGACAATTCGATTCGGTTCCAAATTTGGAACCGAATATCGAATCGACAATTAGTCTATTTACTATCAAAATCTCAAGTTTGATAGAGTAATCTTTGCGCTTTCAATAATATATCTTTGATAAAGTTTAAATCAACATTGAGAAAGTTATTTGATTGCAAAGTTTTTGTATTTTGAAGCGTATCTTAAAAACAAAGATCGACTTGAACTTTTTATATATTAACAAACTTTGCAATTTCTATAGCTCTAGCAATTTATAATCAAAACTTATAAATAAAGCAGTTTTAGAAAGCGCATAGTGTCTAGAATAACAATTAATTAATTTTATATATTTTAATAGCGAAATACGAAAGTTGACCAAAATTATCTTGCCAGAAGTTGGGGTCGGGAATCTAAACTTAAGGTCAAGGGGCGACAACCGTTGTGAAAGCGCTAATTACAGTACCTTAGGCACCCACAGGCCACAGCGGATGGGAAGTTCCCGCTAGCGCGAACTAAAGCTTGGCATCAGTAGTAACGATCAATAAAGTAAAGTAGGTTAGAGTGTTGCGTCCGTGTCATGCCTGCATGGCAAGATTTTCACCCACACCTGCCTTGAGCCGAGCAAATTCGATGACTGTTGTGATGAGGCTGGAAACAAGTTTGGAACCCAAAGATGGTGCTGGCAATGACAAGCACGAACCTGTCTCATCCGACCTTGCGATATTCTCCCGCCTCGAAAAGTCTGCACTCACTGCGAAGTAGTCCGAAGGGGCTTGTGAGCTTGGCTACGTCTAAGGTAAGGCAACCTTCCGTTGATTTGTCCGTTGCTCGTTCCCTTGATGCTATGCACACGCTTACGCCCTTGGTTATTTCTATTAATTCCCAATACTTCCACGTACCACAGCGAACCAGAGCGCAGTCACAACGCATTTCCATCTAGGCCTGCTAGCCCTGCAGTGTGACCGCAAAGAATCCATCTACGTTGGAGATTCAATCTCGGAAATGGGCTTGACGTAGTTCATGGGACTACCGTCGCCGCGGTTGATCATGTCCGTTTTGGAGTAATCCATCGCTCCAGCGCCTACTATATCCGATATTGACTCAGCGTACCTCATGGGGTCCTGGGTTGATCGTTGATTTGTCCGGCTTCATGGAATGGTGGCAAGACCAAGTGTTCTACCATTTGTCTATCTCCCTACATTGACGACTTGACAAGCAGTAGCGTTAGGAAAGTGGGGACACCCTCCGACTCCCTAGAATCGTCTCTGGAAAGCTACACACCCTGAGACTCTGTATTAACTCGAATGTCGTATAAATCTCGAGGTCTATGACGTGCTTGATACACCGTCAAAGATTCATGGCAGTATGAGAAAGGCCCGAAGAAGTGTTCTCATCAAAGAGGCAACAGACAAAGGCGTGCGAAACATTTCATGATGCTATCATCACGAGACGATGCAGGTTCGATGGGAAGAGTAACAACACTTCCGAGATTGTGCGAAAAGGGTTGATGGAAACGTGCGATTGGACAACATTCAGAGAGAAATTCTTCTCCAACTCTGAAGCACCAGCCTCAGAATCTTTGGGACGAGCTTTAGCAGGGCGAACTCAAAGCCGAAATGCATCACGAAAGCGATCATCAAGCTCACTCCGGATGGTGCCTCCACCAGCGAAGAGATCCTGCTCAAGCTTTCGGTCAAGAGATTCGCAGACGCCTACCCATAATCGCTGTCGTTACCACTGCGAGTCGCATGATGCTACACCATGTATTACGGTGAATCCTTAGCCATTTGCTCAGACATACACTCGATCCTCTCTCCCTCCTCCCATTCGTCTTCGCCATAGCCTAGTTTTATTCAGTATCTCAGCTTTCCCATGCGGTAGAGATCATCCTACCTGATTCTATGACATTGCAGCCTCCGTATCCTCTCGCGTCGGGATGACTGCATTTGCGTTCTTTGAAGATCTCGGTTTTAATTTCTTCGGAGCCATCGTGGTCCCGGACTTTGGAAGTACGATGGACATCATAAGCTCCATCGCTGTCGACAGAGGTAGCCTCGTGCTCCAAACACCAGTCGAGATGTCCCGCAATAAAGCAATGCTTGTCAAGACTTTTGTCGCAGTATTCAGCGGGGCTGTGAAATGTAAGCATCTCCATGAAAGGGTTCTTGACCACATGTACCATGTTTGCGCATGCATTACAGTCTCAATATCATCGACCGCCTGGTGCATGCGCTCTCTCCGATCCTGTTCCTCTTCTTTCATCTGATGCTTGATATTCGGCATTACAGTGCCACCTCGATCTATAGTCAAGGAAGAGGAAGAGGAAGAATGACTATTTAGAACGGATTGTTCTGTACGGATTATTGTGGCCGTTAAGAATAGTTTTGATGGCCGCAAATCTTATACAATCATTGAGCGACCCGTGACGCCCTGTTAGTGAGAAGTGTCATGCACTCCACGCGCTAGACTGCCACGAAGTACTTACTTATGCAGCCTTCCTCTATCTAAGACCGTGCGCCAAGTGACCTAGGTCTGCTTGCTATGCGTATGTATAAACCCTCTCGAAACATGGCACCAATGAGTCCTCAAACGTCTTTCGGAGTTTCGTTCCAAATCTACGCTACCAATAAGCACACTCTGAGAGAAGTATCCGAAGAAACGTCGATCAAGTCTTTCTAATATCTGGACATGCGTTAAGTGGAGCCATACGACTGTCGAACATATATCGAAATCACGATTTCACCGGCGTTCATACCCTTTTCTTCTACAGTACAAATGTGGGTCAGAGTATAGAGGCGAGACTGGGGTCTATTTCGAATGCAGTGGTAGTGGTGGGATAGGCCGGCAAATGCAGTAGATGCCAGGGTGAGTGAAGAAGGTTTTTTGTACCTCAGTTTGGAAATAATATGGAAGTATTGTGTTCGTTACAACAGTAGGTTTCATGCAATTGGGTTCCTACGTTATAATTTCTCTATATGAGGAGCACTGGATTCATTATTTATCAATCCCATCCCATCCCATATCATCTCTTCTTTCCCCTCCATCCTTCCTTCCCTCCATCAATCCCCTCATCCATCCATTCATCCATCCCCTTATCCACCCTCATCCCCTGAACAAATAATCGAGGCGAGCGTTGCTGGTTGTTCAAATATATCTGTTCCTTACCTTTTGCGGAAGAGTATCAGGGCACCGTCTGGAGATCCTCCTCTGTGTAAATCTTCCCATCCGACTCGCCATCCCTCGAAAGCTTATTCTAGGAATCATGAAGGATCCCGTAGATCTTGTACGGTTTTGGGTTTACGCTACGAATTCCTTTGGGGTAGACGGTATCCTTTATTTCATAGAGTGCGATCTTGTGGGGCTGATGGATCCGTTGGGTCTGGGGAAAGGGTTTGAAATCAGAGTGCGAATTGGTGGAATAGGGTGTTGCTCTTGCTTCGTGGAAGAGCGGTGTGATGGGATCCAACGTTTTCAAATCATCGACGGCGACAGCAGTGGTTGATTCCATCGAGTCTATGGAAGCAATGAATGTATCTCCTGATCATATTTGAGGAAAGAGATGGTATTGGGTCTGCTACCTTACGTGTTGCAATGCATTTGATCATTGTATAAATGCTGTTTCAACATTCTTCCGACTGGAGAACTGATATTCTGTGGCGTCCTATGTACAGGATATACTGAAGGGACACTCCATCCCTGTTAACGCAATATGGCGAATCCGTCGAAACTCCTTGCTTAAAGTAACATAGTACTGTTTCGAACTCGATGAACCATTGAATCCTTCGTAGACTACACCATAATCCATGATAGCGATGTTCTACCATGCATCCGCCTCGTTACCAAACACATCATCATCACCGTTCCAGTCCTCGTCCCCACTCAGCTCTTCGTCAAGGAAATCACTCTCGCCCAGCTGCTCCTCCGTGGGGCGGAGGTTATCGATCAAGATGCGTACGGTGTCACACATACCCTGAATGAATGGCTCATTGCTACTAACGGCGTGCTGTGATGTCTGGTCTTGACTAGTCAAGCTTGTGTCGTCGTCGATCGCTGAGTCTTCACTCGATGACTCGTCATTTGAGCCTTTTGCACTGTGGCGGCGGCAAACTCGGTGACGGCGGTGGTGGTTTGAGTTCGAAGAACATGACGTCTCGCCATGTTGTTGTAGTCGGGTGCTTCGACGCTTCCGGACAAGAGGTTCGTCTGAGGATTCGCTCTCGCCTGCCTCTGGGGTGGCTTCATATTTTCGCTTTTGCCGAGCATTCGATGACTTTCCAGCACGGCCCGGATTTCCGAGAAGCACAGGATTGTCTTTCGCGAAGGAAGGCACGATACTCGGCTTGGCATCAACAGATCTTGCTTGCTTCGATTTGTAGGCTTTGAAGGTAGCAATCGACCTGAGATAAGGGTTTGGTGGTGGAGAGACTCTAAGAAAGACTTTATGGAAGGTCGCAGCCCATCGATCTCGAAAGCTGACTCGTTCGCGCCAACCGCTCTCGTTGAGGCTCGCTTTGATATTGAGGTAGCGAAGGCACGGCAGATGAGGAGCGGCATCCATCAACGAACGGAAGAAGGTCTCCGCTACGTCGTTATCCCATTTGCGCAGATGCAGCAGCTCGATCTTCTGCAGAGACGAAGGCCATGTGGGTATTTCGTGAGGTTGCAGGAGAGACTCGAACTGCGGATCAGAGTCGGAAAACGTTGAGTGTGAGTCGTAGTAAGTTAGGTCCATACTAAGGGATTCAAGTATAGGGCAGGACCTAGCTAAGTCGACCAAGAAGGACAGATTCAGAGCCTTGTTGTGGTCAAGAGTCAAACGGCGAATGGACTGTCCATGAGAGGTTAGAAACGCAGCCAAAGTCTTCGCATTGACTGCACATTCAGTGATACCGATTAACTGAAGGCCCTGAGGTAGCATTGGCAGTAAGGTAGCATTGGCAAGAGGTGATGCTGCCAATTGCAATTCCTGTAAGTCTGGGAGAGCACCTATCGCTGACGCAAGGAATTCTTCTGACATTTTAGAGTCCAATTTAAATGTACACAGACGTGAAATCGTCAACTTGGTAATGCGTTGAAATGATAGAGTCTCATGGCATCTCTTCAAGGCGGAGTAGTCCTCTGCACCCAGAAAAGCCGCAGTGACAACATTCCACTTCCATTCCTGCAATTGCAATCGGTACTGCTTGAGAGCGATGAAGATCGTATGGAGCACCTGTGTAGCTTTAAGCTTGGGCATTTGGAAAGAGGATTGGCGCCACTTTGGGAAGTCAGTACGTAGGGCGAGGTCAATGCCGCGCAGCTGAGGTGTGACCGCAAGTAATTCTCCTACGTCAAGTGAGTCCTGGCCCTTGTATTTCCGAAACAGTGTGTCCAAAGCTTCGAAGTCCAAATACTTGACTTTTGAGCGATAGTTGAAGGTTGAGTGATCATCTTGCCCTTGGAGATGCAAAAGCAGGTCGCGAGCCCGAGAGGGAGGTGAAAGTGGCGGAGCGTAATATAGCACTGAGAGCGCTGGCTCTGCGAATGATCTGCATACAAGCGCCGTACGCATAAGCCACCGGGTCGAAGATGTGGGAATGAAGACCTCCGTAAACAATGGGCGAGACGCATGAAGGAAGATCTGGTATAGGATGTGGTACGGTAATGTGTGCCATAGAGGGATTCGACCCCTCGGAACAGGGGATTTTAGAGTCCCACCAATGTCGCACTTGCTCCGACTTTCGCTTGTTCTGGTCTTTTTCATTCGAGAGGTAGACAAGCCAGCGTCGGTGGCTTTTCGTTTCCTCGACGTACTCTCGGAGGTGCGTAGTGACCGGACAGGTCTCCGTGGGCGCCGTTGTCGCCGTGGCGGAGAGGAGGCAGCTTGGTAGTCTTCTGAGCCATCGTCTGAATAGTATCCTTCTGACTCGGTCGAGTCTTCACGGTAGGATTTGCGGCTTTGTTGCCGTTTCGTCGGTCGACCTGCAGCCTGCTGGGAACGAGTACCAGGAGCCATGCGTCACAGAACCTGGTAAGAGGTTTGATGTACACTGGTAAGATAATTGCATGCGCGATGTTTATGGATGCATGGCCACCGAGAAGTGTAAGCTTGAGGCACATGTTCGTAACTTGACTCATTGGGATGATCGTTGAAGCCTGCGGGATCAGATTAGATAAGATGGCTTTAGCGCTTTTCACATGTGTCGCCGCTTGGCAGTTTGTTCCGCAGTTCACGCCTACCTCAACAATAATTCGATGGGTTGAAAGGCTTCTTCGAGACCGGTAGAGGTCGCAATTAATACATTGATTGATAGTGACTAATGAATTGCCACGAGCTAGATCAACAAGCGCAATGTAGATGCACTCATCTCCAATCCCAAGCTGGGTTCCAACAATGACCAAATGACCCATAAGGAGTATTAGAAATAGTAGGCCTTGGGGATCTGTTCAGATGGTGCCTCCTCCACGTCCAATTGGCGCAGAAACCCGTCCTAGATGAGTCTACAGACATGCCATAGTCAACGCCTTGAAGCATGTCCGAGATTTGTTTCTTGGAGACACCATATTCTCGCGAGAGATGCAGTGTGAGCGTTGGCTCCTGGGTATCCATCATGACTATTTGTAGATTCCGATGATGTGGCGAGCGTCATATCGTAGAAGATGATGAAGATCGTTCCAAGAATACTACTGCAGACGCCGATCATGTGCGAGGACTTATATATGCGGCTCGGGTGAGGATGGTTTCAGGAGGCGCCCCAAGTGTTTAATTTCCCAAGATTGCCCCAGCTCCCACCACCCACCCACGAACAACCCGGTTGGCCAGGGCTTCCCTTTCTCGTTTCCTTGCGTCCGTGTCTTCTCCATCATCGTCGTCGCTACCTTCTCTTCTCGTTGTCGCTCTTTGTCAAGTTCACTTTTTCGCAAGAGGGGATCCGTCACTGTGCCGAACGACGTTGCCCTGCCGATCACTGCGCGTTGTCTCGGGAAGGAGCCAGCAGACGATCACCTTACACCACAGCTCCGCATACATTCACATACAGAAGGCAGGCCAATCGGCCAGCCGAGCCCCTTCACAGTCCTACGCGATCGCACCCTTCATCTCGCACTCTCCTCTGGAGACATACGTCACCTGTCGTAAGCTAAATAGCTTTGTTCGTGCGTGGAGTATAGGGAACAGCGGCTGGTTCAGGAGAGTCTCTTGTTACCATGTCGCAATTCGGCAAATTTCATGTCCGCCATTCCATGATCCGGCTCAAGCTGAAGATCACTGTACTGACTCGATGTTGCGCATAGAACTTCTGCCGGGACTCCACACTCCCAGTCTGCAATGTACGTCCTTCACCCCGAACAATGAGCCCAAGGCCAGATACCATATGCGCTCTACAGCCCCCGAGTCCATAGCTAACCAGCCACTAGCTCTTTAGCGAATCGAGAGTCCGGGGCAATCCAAGTGGCTTTGGGGGATGTTTACTCACTGGCATACCGCTCAGCAATGGGAGACATTTGGAGAATCTGGGTACGAAGCACAGTCAAGATTTGCGGAACTTGCTTCCTGACACATCTAGGCTCAATCGTGTTATGCGGTCTGGCCATTGTCGCGACACTCGGGTTGATATGGAGATCGGAATTGAAGAAGGCGGCTGTCGGCCGAAGGTGCGCAGGAGAGAAATCGGGTCGGGTATGGGTACTGACGTAGGCGTAGGGAATTTCAGCTCTTCCTCCTGGGGTACATCATCATTGAGATCTGCGAGATATTCACAGTTGGGGGCTTTCCACTCAAAGAGAATGTCAGGCTAGTACGTGGTTCTACCCCGATACTCGTCGGATGCTGCTAACACCCTATCCAGGGTTTCACTGCCGTCCACCTGGGCGCGATCGTTGCGACGTTATGGGTCCTCTTCCTGAATGGCATCGTCGGTTATCAATTTGTGGACGACGGCACACCACTCTCGCTAGGCTTGATCCTGATCTCGGCGATAGCGTTGTTTGTCGGCACCGGCTACATAGCGCTTGACACCGCTCTCAGCTGGACAGGACACTTCAATCCGAGCCTAAGCGCACCGAACCTAAACTACGGTCTTTACGTTCTCTACCAATTGGTCCCATTGGTATTCCTCTTCCTTTTCTTCTGTCTAGAGACAGTCCTCGTGCTGAGAGTGCTTGGAGAGAAGAAACCCATGCGTATGGAATCAGTACCCAATGATGTTCCATCAAAACACTGACGGTATTATAGTCTATCTTTTCGCAGCCGCCCTGCTCTTCGCAATTGGTCAGATCTTCCAGTATGTTATCAGTGTGTACATCTGCAACGGCACGAACGGCAAGATCAACGGCGCTCTCTTCGAAACTCTGTTCACCTTACTATCAGTTATCATGCTCTGGGTCTTCTGGTCATCCATAACGGAGGACGACTGGCCAATGCCTGTGAGTGGGGGCGGCGATTATACATAGTCATGGCGACAATAATTGTTTTCTCGAGTCAGTCATGATTGATGCTTTTTAGCGCGCTAGTCGACATGTATACCTAATCTGTCCTCTGATGGACTGTACAGTGGAGAGGTAATAAGAGGATATCTGCATCCTTTTGGTGCGGGATGTTGCATATCGATGCAGGCATACTACCTTACACATCCTGTAATATACTAGATACAGCATTAAGAGACTCGAAGGAGACTGCAAAATGAGTCGCCAGTGATCATCGAGCCATATTCGCACCATGTTTGGAAGAAAATCCACAGCGCTTTTGTTGGCAGATTCAAGCAGAACAGCCAATCAGCTAGGTCCTAGGACACGAAGCATGCACCCTCCAAGTCCGTAGCAAATGCACCGCAACACATTTACACCATCAACATCCCTTGACTCCATATCGCCCTTCTGTAACCACTCGATGACAGCCTTCAACCGCTAACAACGACTTCTGAATCTACCGTCCCTCCACATTTCCCGGCCTTCAAACCCACCAGCATGGCCTCTTCCGACGAAGAATACATCCAAGAGGTCTCTTCTGACGAAGCAACCCCCCACCAAAAGACCACCGGCGCCAACACCCGCACGTCAGACCTCCCAAACCGCGCCGGGGCTTTCTCTCTTGACGTAGACCGCACATGGGACAATCTCCCCACAGACGCAGATGGCGAGCTCAGGATCGAGGCCTTGCAAGCCAAGCAGAGGAAGAGGTGAGATGCTGTCTATACCGTTTCTGATGGTGAGATACTACGCGCAGCGCGCGAGCCATGTCTACTACTTGAATGAAAGGCTGATGAGTGGATACTGGACAGGACGCTGAAAGACACCACCCCCCTCCAACGGGGCATCATCCGGCATCTCATCCTCATCATCGACCTCTCCTCCGCAATGACAGAGAAGGACCTGCGCCCCAATCGATATCTGCTCACGATCCGGTATGCCTCCGAATTTGTAGCGGAGTTCTTCGAGCAGAACCCTATCTCGCAGCTGGGAATCATTGGCATGAGGGATGGCCTTGCGGTGCGCGTTAGTGATATGGGTGGGAACCCGAGCGAGCATATTGCGAAGCTGCAGGGTCTGAGGGAGCAGGAACCGAAGGGGCATGCGAGTTTGCAGAATGCATTGGAGATGGGGAGAGCGGCGCTGTTGTATGTATACCCCCGCTTGTCCATGGGACTCCTCTCCCCATGATCATCAGCACCTCCGGTACAAGCTCCTGACACCCCTCAACCAGCCACGCCCCCTCCCACGGCACCCGCGAGATCCTCCTCCTCATCGGCTCCCTCCTCTCCTCCGACCCCTCCGACATCCACACCACCATCGCCGCCCTCGTAACCGCCCACATCACCTGCACCGTCATCGGCCTCGCCGCCCAAGTCGCCATCTGCCGCACCCTCGTCGCCCGCACCAACCCCTCCGCCCCGGCCTCCACATCCTACACCGTCCCCCTCGACGACCGCCACTACCGCGAGCTCCTCCTGCGCAACACCACCCCGCCCGCTACCCCCTCCCAACAAACCGACAGCAGCAAGAGCGCCCTGCTGATGATGGGCTTCCCCTCGCGCATCACTGCCCTGCTCCCCACCCTCTGCGCATGCCATTCCCAGCTCACGCGCGGCGGCTACCTCTGCAGCCGCTGCGGCAGCAAGGTCTGCGCGCTGCCGACGAGCTGTCCGGCTTGCGGACTCACCCTGATTCTAAGTACGCATCTCGCGCGCAGCTATCACCATCTCTTCCCCCTGCGCAACTGGAAAGAAGTTTCCTGGGCACGCGCCCGCTCACAGCCGGACCAGAAAGCCTGCTTCGGATGCCTTACCCCCTTCCCTCCTGCACCGCCGCTGAAGTCAGTAGCTAAACCATTAGCTGCGCCAACGACACAGCGCAAGCAGAAAGGGGTGCGTGCGTCGTTTGGGGGGGGGAGGAGTGAGAGGAGGAGGGAAGGGGAGGGGGAGAGTAATGTCAGTGAGAGTGGGAGGTATGAGTGCGAGACTTGTGGGCGGGTGTTTTGTATTGAGTGTGATGTTTTTGCGCATGAGGTTGTGCATAATTGTCCGGGGTGTCAGAGCCGGGAGGGGGAGTTGGTGAGGGGTGGGGCGCGGGGGTAGGCTGAGGGCGATGGGGTGGGCTTGATGGGGAAGGGAGAGATCTGTGGCCGAAAGATTTGATGGCGTTTCGATGGAGCGGGGACGCTGGAGTTGGCATAGAGGGATTAGGTCACGGCTTTGATATCCCTAGGGACCACGACCTGACAAATCTACTTGATGCGGCTAGGTGGACCTGGTTGAGGCTCTTGGTGGGTGCTTGCATGCTGGCTGACTTTGGTTGCATGTGGGGAGTATGCGAGGTTCAGGTAAAGTGGGCAGCGTTGTGGAAAGAACGCTGAACGCTTGCTTCTGCCTCGCAAGAGTCTAGTATACACCGTCATCTCGAAAGCTCGCCTCCAATGCAGCATGCTCGTCCCCTCCTTCTCAGTACGACCTTTAAAACAAATGTAACGCCTGAATGCAAGGCTCTCATCGGGAGGTCTGAACCTCCCTATTCTGAGCAGCCGTTGTCTTAATCCACAACAGCCTACCTCCTCCCCTTCCCCTGCCCCCCCAACCCCCTCGCCTTCATCCTCCTAAACGCATCCTCCCCACTCGCCCCCAACGGCCTTGCAAACACCCCCGCCTGCACCCCACTGCTCCTGGGCGCCACCGTGAACGTCCGGACCTCGTTATCGACCCTCGCACGATTCGGGTTCTTCACCGGCATCGCCAGCATCTTCTCCCTCTCCAGCCTCGCCTTCTCCTCCTTACTGACCTGCTGGCTCGCTCTAGCACCCACATTCTGCTTCAGCGGATCATAATCCACAGTCTGCAGCGTGCGCTTGCGGTAATCGTCGCTCCGCTTGAGTAAGGGACGCGTCCACTCGATCATCAGCCGCTCCGCCTGGCGCTTGATGCCGAGTTCCGGCTTCGCGGACTTCTGGTAGAAGAGCACGACCTTGCCGATGCCGCTGCTCTTGAGGGCCTCCTTGTCGATGGGCAGGCGCGCGAGGGCGGCGAAGAGCTCGCGTTGGATGTTGTACGCGGGCAGGGAGCCGTCGGAGAGGGGCTCGAGGAAGAAGCGCACGGATTCGAGGAGGTTGTTTTCGGGGTCGACGATGGCGGATTCGACGTCGCGGCTGTTGCGGTTGAGGAGTGCGGTGACTTCAGGGAGGAGGCGCAATTTGTGGGAGGCGGGTTTGGGGGGGTTGGAGGCGCGGGCGCGGACGTCGAGCTCGGCGGCTTCGGCCATGCGGTTGCGGAGGGAGGCGATTTCTTCGTCGGTGGAGGCGGAGAGGTCCTGGGGGGGGTGGTTAGTGAGGGTGAAAGTCTAAGAAGGGAGGACGCGTACTATGCCATCTGCGCGGCGGCGACGCTTGGTGGGGTTCTTCAGTGCTGCGTCGATGGCTCTATCTAGGGCGCGTCTTCGACCTGTAGCGTTTCTGAGTCAGTCATCCTGGTGCTATGTGGTTGATTCCAGTTGATACATACGTTCTTCAGGAGTCAAAGCATCCTCGTTCTCCTCTGGCCTCTCCTTCCTCTCTCTGACTTTTTCAGTCCTTCTCTCCGTCCCATCAACCGCAGCCTTGGGCTTCCTCTTCCTCTTCCCCTCAATCTCCTGCCCTCCACTAAAGTCATCATCATCACTATCCTTCCGCTTCCGGCTCTTCTTCACCTTCTCTCGCCTCCCCTCCTTCTTTTTCTTCTTCGTCACCTCGCCATCACCGCCATCCTCTCGCTTCCGTTTGTGACGGCCAAGCAGGCGAACATTGTCTTCATCCACGGCGATGGCGGGGCGGTCTTCGATGGAGATATTTGCCGGGTCAAAGTCTTCGAATTGGGCTTCGTCGATGTCGGAAAGAATGGACTCGTTATCCGAATCCACGTCCACATCGCGGGTAGGATCGCCGATGGGCGCGGAAGGAGGGTCTGCATCCTGGCGATCGGGATCATTGGGATCTGTGGGGTCGTTGAGGGCCTCAGATAGTGGTGAAAGGGGTGGTGAGGATATATCAGACATGCTTCGTGTGGTAATGATTTGGTTTGAGGTGGTAGAGAAATCTTCAGCGTGAATGACTGACACCAGCTGGTCTTTCAATATGCAATGCGCCGATCGAGATGCTCAAAGACTTGTAAGAGGACGAGTTCACTGTGATGTGTGATGTCGGCTCTAAGATCAAAGTGAAGTCGGTTTCAACGGACACTCAAAGCGGAAAGTCTTGGCACGGCTTCACGCCAAGTCCTTGTAATCTTATCTGATGATCCATGAAGTCTCCAGAGCAAACCTCCAATTCCTCTTATTTCCTCGCTACAAGCAGGAAACAAGCCCCTTCCTCCTCTACCACTTCCTTTGTTGCCCAGGATGTTCGGAGGCCGTATGTCTCTCCTCCTCTTTCCCCGTGATGCCCAACATTTCCGCTAATCCTCACACAGCACCCCAGCAAGCCAGCAAAGCCGAGATCAAGGTATGCGCCTCCTGATTACTAAGAATACCATGCAGCTTCAAAAAGTCTAGGAGGCTGATGGACGCTATGTGTAGGAGGCAGAAGATGTTGCCAACACCGAGCTACGGAATATGGCTGTGGGCTGCGTGCTGCTGTACTTCTGTGAGTCTTCCGCCTCGGTAGCTTTGAGCTTTGAGGCTTGGCATCATAAGAAAGAGCTAGCTGACTGTGATGTGCGCGGTATAGCTCCTTTCGTTATTGACTACGTCAAGCGACTTGTGTAATCGTCTAGGGGCTCGTGGTTCGTGAAGGCAGGGGATAATGGACGGTGAAATATGAAAGATACTGCACGTAAGGCGTTGGAATGGTTGTACAATACAAGCGCTATGGATACATACCTGGGGAGGCACACACTTCCCGTTCTAGGCTACAGAGCTATTGAGTTGTGGCCAATAAAAAACCAATGTCGAACTCCTACCATGTTCTTTTCGAAACCGTTCACATTTAGGATATCGAAACAGACAATCAGCGTCCGAGGTTACCGCCAGACTTTTGCTCTTCCCGTTCTGCAAAGTCCTTCCGTAACTGCTCCAGTTCCGCAGCTAGATGCAAGATCTGCAAGCTATGGTTCTCCAATATCTGCCGCCATGTTAACATCGTATACCATGATTCCGAAAGGTGCTCACGAACCTCTCGACAGCGCTTGAAAACCGCCTCATCTATCTCTCCGCCCTTGTCCATATTCCTGCCCGCCTTCTCGAATTCTCTCTCCAACATCCGTCCTCGCTCCCGAATACTGACCATGCGAGCCCAAATCTCCTCTCCTCTTCCGCTCAGCGCTGGATCACAGATCATGCCCTCCAATACCACCAGCCTTTTTCTCAGCTCTTCCTCCCCACTGTCAAGTACATACCCCCTATTCTTCAACACTTGCACTTTCGCCGCCAGCGATAGGCACCGTCTACTGAGTCTCAGATGCCGTCGTCTACACTCGACAGTCCTTGTCGAGAGACTCAAATCATGCATCCTCAGAAATTTCTCCAGTCCCTGGTTTATTTCCACCAGTCTCCCACGCAGGGTGTCGAGATTCAGTTTCTGTCCCACAGCGCGCTTGCCAAGCTCGAAGAAGCCGCGCACAGCGATGGGTATGGACCCTGCAGAGGGTTTCTTACGAAGGGCGGCTTCCCACGCGGGCTCATCGTCGCGAGAGGTAGGGCCGTAGAAGGGGGCGAGATCGGGGGGAACGGAGTTGTAGAGATATGTATGGAAGAGGCTAGAGGGGGATTGAGGATGCCACTTCAGGAAGGCGTTTTCCATCTGGTCCATTACTGGTTTGGTTCCTGAATATATTCTTAGTATGCGAGGAGGACAAGGAACGTAGGAACAGACGTGGATAGATCTCTGTTTGAGGTGCAAGAATGGACTGCCCGAAAGCTCCTTGCTGAGCAGGTTGCTGTTGTTGCTGCTGCGTACCTTGGCCTAGACCAGCTAGCCCGCCAAAGAGGCTATTGCCACCTTGTTGCTGCACACTCTGTTGCTGGTTGTGCTGATTCGCGCTCTGACCGAAGATACTGCTTCCACCACCTAAAAGTGTAGAACCTCCAAGCATAGTTGTCCCTTGCGACTTCTGTTGCGTGCTGCCTCCCATGCTACCGAAAAGACCTCCACCCTGTGGTTGTGTGCTCTGCTGGTTTGATTGACCGAGACTTCCAAACAAGCCCCCGCCCTGGCTCTGCTGATGCTGCTGGTTTTGCTGACCCATGTTGCCAAAAATACTCGTCGTCTGCAGAGGGGACTGTGTTGTAACACCAAAGATGCTGTTCGCCGGCTTGGTTTGAGAGATTGGTGCTGTCGTGCCGAATATGCTAGGCCCCGAAGAAGCCTGAGTGGTGTCCGCTGGCGTGATTCGATCGAAAAGGCTTTTCCCGGAAGTCGCTGTATTGGCAGGTGCAGAGCTGCTAGAGGCTGCTGTTGCCCCGAAAGCACCGAAGGTATTGCTTGTGCTCGGGTTGGCGTTTGTGTTGAGAGAACCGAAGAGATTTGGTTTTTGATTGTTTGTCGTAGAGTTGAGCGTGGAGGGCCCGAACGGACTGGGGCCATTCTGCGAATTTGTGCCTGGGGCGCCGAAGAGGGAGGTCATGATGGCGGCGATGTGAGATAGAAGGGGAGCGTCCGGTGACTTGGAAGGAAGAGCGAGATTAAAGTTAGGACCGGTTGTGATATGGGCTGGGGAATTGCTCTGTGCGAGCGATATACAACGAAGAGATGACCCCCTCCTTTGGTGTTCGGACACAACGCTTGAAGCTTCTCTTCCCTAAATTTATTTTCAATTGCTGGAGAGCTAGATCAGTGTTGCGATATCCAACCCTTGCATTGGAGAAACACCTCACAGCGCGTTCCTGCGTGAAGCTTCCTCAGCCAATCACGTGCCGACTCTCCAACCTCACCTCACTTCAACCCTCCACTCCACACCCTCCCTGACCAGCGCCCATCCCCACCACCAACATCTTCACAATGGCCGCCCGCCAGCCAAAGTCCACCGGCGCCC
>JAABUQ010000491.1_pt1 | contig 91035 bp, 104 predicted proteins | sample 5560001 | NCBI WGS metagenome assembly JAABUQ01 (sample SAMN10711888, study PRJNA513371) | rock metagenome | isolation source: Antarctica rocks | place: Antarctica: Victoria Land, Finger Mt nord | collected 2015-12-18
AAGCACTGTTTGCCGTTTTTGGCGTGTCCGTTCTTGATCAGGCGTTCGCTGCCACAATCAGAGCAGCGTAGGGTTCGGGTAAGCATAGGTTCAGCTTACCCCAATCAAATCTAATTGAGCCACTACCTAATTTTGTTAGCTGTTGCTCTTTCATCTGCAGGACAATCAGCCGAAGGCTATTCAGCCACGGATTTTGATCCGTGGGAAAGCAGTTTATGAACATCATTTTGACCTCAGTGGAAGACGCACTGGCCGATGCGTGGGAGCGGTTCTGCGGGGACTTGCCGTTTGTTTTCGTGCATCGCGGCTCGATTTTCGACTTATCCTGCGACGCCGTGGTTAGCCCGGCGAACTCTTACGGATTTATGGACGGCGGGATTGACATGCTGTACTCGGAAGTGTTCGGCTGGGGTGTGCAGGAGCGTCTGCAAGCGATCATTCGGGAAAAATATCACGGCGAATTGCTGGTAGGGACGGCGGAGATTGTCGAGACGAACTCTCCTGGTTTACTGTTTCTCATCGCTGCGCCGACCATGCGTGTTCCCATGATTTTGCAGCACAGCGTCAACCCCTATTTAGCGGCCCGCGCCGTGCTGCTTCTGGTCAAGCACGGTACGTTCACGCATGGCCCCAACATCGGCATACCGGTTGCCGATTTCGTTGACAGTATTGCGTTTCCTGGCCTCGGCACGGGCGTTGGACGCATCGGCCCAAATACCTGCGCCCGGCAGGTCCGGGCGGCGATTAATGCAGTTTTGCTGGATCAAGAACCATTTCCTGTGTCGTGGGTAGAAGCTCAGCAGCGGCATCGTAATCTCTATTTAGGTATGGAAGCCGGACGCAATTCCGAAAGAGAGTAAACAATGGTTGCGGAAGTCGAAACAATTTTGCAGGAGATGACCCGGCGGTTAGCCGCCGAGTTCCAGCCGTGCCAGATTTATTTGTTCGGCTCTCATGCGTGGGGCAAGCCGAACGAAGATAGCGATGTGGATTTGTTTGTCATCGTGCCAAACAGCAACGAGTCGCTTATGGAGCGCAGACTGCGAGCGCGAACTTGCCTGAGAGATTTAAAGACCGCCAAAGACGTACTTGTGAAGACTCAAGCAAAGACGTACTCGCGAAGACTCAAGCCGAAGTAGATTGGGCCAGCCGAGTTTACGCTTCTTTATGCTTCTCTCGAAAGCGAAGTATTGAAATGTGGAGTGAAACTCTATGGATGAAGCAAGGTCCCGCCGTAAACGGCAGGTCTAGAGGCGCAGACGCCAACCGCACGGCGTGCGGAATACAAAAATGCTACGGCCTTGTTCTTCCGGTCGTAGACCGATTGGCCGAAGGCCCTTAAACCTGCCGTTTACGGCGGGGCTTCTGTGTTACGCTTTGAGGAATAAATTATGACAATGGATTACCGAGTGTTGGGACGGACTGGAGTGCGGGTTAGCCCGCTCTGCCTGGGGTGCATGAACTTTGGGGACGATGCCGACGAAGCGGCGTCGTTTGCAATTATTGACCAGGCGATGGACGCCGGGGTGAACTTTCTGGACACCGCCGATGTGTATTCGCGGGGCGGCTCAGAAACGGTAGTCGGGAAGGCGTTGGCGCGGGACGGGAAACGGGACAAGGTCTTCTTAGCGACCAAAGGCTACAACAAGATGGACGACACGGACCCGAATGCGTGGGGCAGCCACCGGTTCCATTTAGTGAAAGCCTGCGAGGATAGCCTGCGGCGGCTCGGCACAGACCACATTGACCTGTACCAGATCCACCGGCCCCAGTCCATAATCCCGATTGACGAGACGCTGCGGGCGCTGGATGACTTGGTGAAGGCGGGCAAGGTGCGGTACTTGGGAACCAGCACGTTTGCGGCGTGGCAGTTAGTGGAGTCGCTGTGGGCGTCCAAAGAGCTGCACTTGAACCGCTTTATCTGCGAGCAACCACCGTACAACTTATTGGACCGGCGGATCGAGCGCGAGCTGCTGCCGGCCTGCCGCACCTACGGGGTAGGGGTCATCCCGTGGGCACCGATTGCGGGCGGGCTGCTGTCTGGCAAGTACCGGCTAAATCAGGCCCGTCCGGCGGGGGCGCGGTATGAAAAAGGCGCGTTCAACAACCGGGACAACGATGTTGCGCTGGCGTCGGTGGAGAAATATATTGCATTCTGCGAGACACGCGGCGTCGCCCCGGCGCAGATGGCGCTGGCCTGGTGTTTGGTGCAGACCGGAGTCACCAGCCCGATTATCGGGCCGCGCACGATGGAGCAAATGACGGATTATCTGGCAGCGATGGAAATCACGGTGACGGAAGAGGACAGCAAGCAGCTTGACGAAATCTTCCCGCCCGGAACCCATGTCTCGGATTACTACCGGGCCGACTTCGGACCGAATGCACGGTGGAGTTAGGAAAGAAAATTCCCCCCAGCCCCCAATAATGGGGGAGCCGGAATAGGAATGGAATAGGGTCGTTGTTTGCTGCGCCTCTTGTTTCTCATCTGGCTCCCCAGAATTGGGCGGGGGGTCAAAACGCCCGCGCGTACTGGACCGGAACCGGCGCTTTGTCCTTCTTATGAAGGTCCGCTGCGGCTTTGATCGGCCAGTTCGGGTCGCGCAGGGACTCGCGGGCGAGCAGCACAATGTCGGCGCGACCATTGCGGATAATTTCATCGGCCTGCATGGGCGACGTGATCATGCCGACAGCGGCGGTGGCGATGTCTGCGCCATGCTTAACGGCTTCTGAAAACGGCACCTGATAGCCCGCGCCGACCGGGATTTGGGCGTGCGGCACGTTGCCGCCGGTGCTGCAATCTATGAGATCCACGCCTTCCGATTTGAGCCGCCTAGCAAGCGCGACCGAATCGTCGCTTGTCCAGCCGCCGTCCGTCCAGCCGCCGTCCGTCCAGTCGGTGCAGGACAGGCGGATTGTCAGCGGCTTGGAGGCGGGCCAGACTTCGTGCACGGCGCGGGTCGTTTCCAACGCAAAGCGGATGCGGTTCTCAAACGCGCCGCCGTAGTCGTCGGTGCGCTGATTGGACAGGGGCGACAGAAACTCGTGCATGAGATAGCCATGTGCGGCGTGCAGCTCCAGCCAGTCGAAGCCTGCTAAATAGGAACGCTTGGCGGCCTCAGCAACCGCTTGAACAATTTCGGCGATCTCGCCTGCCGTGAGTTCACGGGGCAGGCGGTAGCCCTCGGCGAATGCCGACGCACTCGGCGCGACCGGCTCCCAGCCGCCGTCGGCATCGGCGATGCCCGCGCCGGGGTCCCAGGGCCGGGCGGTAGACGCTTTCCGGCCCGCATGGGCAAGCTGAATGCCGGGAACCGCGCCGTGCAGCTTCAAGAAGTGAGTGATCTTTGCCCACGGCTCGACATGGGCCTCCGACCAGAGGCCGGCGTCAAACGGCGTAATGCGTCCCCGCGCTTCCACTGCCGCCGCTCCGTAATAATCAGCCCCGCCCCGCCGACCGCTCGCGCCCCTCAGTGAACGAAATGCCAGTCGTTCGGCATTCCGTCTTCAGAGCTGTATTCGCACATCGGCGAAACCCCAATGCGGTTTCGCAGTGTCACCCCGCGCAGCGTGAATTCATCAAAAAGATCCGGCACAATTACCTGCTTTTCTCTCCGTAATTCCAGCTAAAAACCATGTTATAATGGATTCACTGTAACCTGCTGTTAGTTTCAAAAGTGTTCGGTCCCAGTGTTCCTCCTGAAAGGCTTGCCACCGATGCTGCTTCCGCTCCTTCTTGCCGCCACACTTCTTGCTCAGTCACCGGGGTTTTCGGCGCATCCCACGCAGCACGCGGAGAGGGCCAGCCAGCATTTCATCGTCGCTGTCCCTGCCTTTCATTCCCAGTCTTTGCTTCCCTTGTCCCAGTCTTTGCTTCCCCTGACGGCGACGATGACGCTTGACCGAGAAGCGGAAGCGGCCCGCGAAGAACAGGACCTTGTGGGGGCGATCAACACGGAAAGAACGTCGCGCGGCCTGGAACCGCTTTCCCTTGACCCGGTGCTGTGCGAGGCCGCCCTCGCCCACTGCCGCGAGATGTGCGACTTAAACTACTTCGCCCACAAGTCCCCAACGCCCGGCGATGAAACGCCGGTAGACCGGTATTTAGGCGAGTTGCACACGGATGGGGAAAAGCGTCCCGGCACGGCGCTGGTGGGCGAGAACATTTTCTTTGCCAGTGTCACAAACGAAGCTTACGGCGCCGGATATGCCCATCAGCGCCTTATGGCAAGTCCCAGCCACCGGGAGAACATTTTAGAGCCGCGCTTCACCAAAATCGGTGTCGGGCTGTACCGCGATTCCGAAGGCCGCTTCTGGGTTACGGAAATGTTTTTGCGCGACAGCTAACCTTCTTCGGCTTATCCCGCTCCAACTTCAGCTTATCCCGCTCCAACCTTCCCTAGCCACAGCCCGATGCCGAAGACAATGCCGCCGCCGATAATCACCTGGCCGACCGTCTGTGCGAGCGGGCTTTTCATAAACCGGTACCGGATATAAGCGATTGCCAGCAGCTCGACGACCACGACGAGGTAGGCGACATGAAGGGCAACGCCCAGCGCCGTAATCAGGAACGGCAGCGTGTGCAGCATCCCGCCAAGCGTTGTGGCAAGACCCGTAATCGCCCCGCGCAGGACCGGCTTGCCGCGCCCGGAGACTTCGCCGTCATCGGAGAGTGCTTCGGCTAGTCCCATGCTGATCCCGGCGCCGACCGAGGCCGCAAGGCCGACATAGAACGCTGACAATGAGCGGTGGGTCAGCCCGGCGGCGGCGAAAATTGGTGCCAGCGTGGACACGGAGCCGTCCATGAGGCCGAGCAGCGCGGGCTGGACTTTTTGCAGAACAAACTGGGCTTCGCTTCCCGATGTTTGTGGTTCCGGGTTTTTAAGGTTGGGGTTGAGTTCGGTCGCCATGACGTGCTGCTTTCTCGTATTGCTTTCTGTGGGGATGATCCTAAAATGACTACGTTTTATTCCCGCGTGAACCGCCCCAGCAAACCCGCTTTCTGTTTCTTTCTGCCCCTTCTCTGCCTCAGCGCGAATGCCCCGCTCGCAGCGCAAACGCCGCACATCGTCGTCATTCCTCGTGCTTCCCAGGCCGTATTCAGCCACTTAGGCGTTCACACCCACGCCAATTACCTGCTGTTCGACACCAGCGCTTTGGACATTGCCCAGATGCGCCGGGACCCGGCTCATTTCCCGCATCTGACGCTTCACGCTTATTCCAGCCTGCCGACCGACCGAGCCGCTCTGCCGCCGGATCTCGCCGCGTTCAGCTCCCCAGGCGACCCGCCGCTGCCGAACCCCTACGGTCCGATTGACGGCGGGAACGGCAAGCCGGGCTGGACACTTTTGCCGACGTACAAAGACGGCAAAAACTTTGTCAAAGTCCTCGTGCCGACCCGGTTTGCCGACTGGCTCGCCGCCCAGCCGCTCGCCCGCCGCCGGTTGTATCTTCAGCCTGCGCGCTTTACACTGCGAATCACCTGGGGATAACCCGGCATGGAAAAACGAACTTTAGGACGGACAGGGCTGGAAGTGAGCGCCCTCGGCTTCGGCGGCGCGGAAATCGGCTTTCAGAACGCCTCGCTTGCGACCGTTGAGCGGCTGCTCGGCAGTGCGCTCGATGCGGACCTCACTATCATTGACACGGCGGAATGCTATGCGGGCAGCGAGGAGCTGATTGGCCGGGCAGTCGGTCACCGGCGCAGCCAGTTCCACTTGTTTACCAAGTGCGGCCATGCGTCCGGCCTGCCCTACGACGATTGGGACCCGCAGCTCCTGCGCGAGTCGATTAATCGCAGCTTGATCCGGCTCGGCACGGACTGCGTTGACTTGGTTCAGCTTCATTCGTGCGGCGAAGACAAGCTGCGTCAGGGTGATGTCATCGCGGTCTTGCTGGAAGCGCAGGAAGCCGGCAAGACTCGTTTCATCGGCTACAGCGGCGACCGGGAAGCCGCTCGGTACGCGGTGAAATGCGGCGCGTTCGACACGCTGCAAACGTCGGTGAACATCGCCGACCAGCAGCCGCTTTCGCTTTCTTTGCCGCTGGCTTTAGAGAAAAACGTCGGCGTGATTGCAAAGCGGCCTCTTGCGAATGCGGCCTGGATGCGGACCGATGTGCCGGCAGATGACTACTCTCATCCCTACTGGACCCGGCTCCGGGCGCTCGGCTACGATTTCCTGGCCGGCACGGACGCCGCTTCGGTTGCCCTGCGATTTACGCTGGCCCAGCCGGCGGTCGCGACGGCGATTGTCGGCACCCAGAACCCGGAGCGGTGGCTGCAAAACGCCCAAATGCTTGAGGCCGGCCCGCTGCCGGCGGGGCAACGGGAAGCCATCCAGAGCCGCTGGCAGGCGGCTGCGTCGGCAGATTGGGTGGGGCAGCAGTAGAAACCTCACTTTGCCTCTTGTGACCAGGTCACAAGTGACCGGGTGAGGTCTTTCTTGACTTCACTCGCCGAAACTGTCATAATGCCTGCATGGAAAAGGCCAGTATGGAACCTGCGGGAATAGACCTCCACACCCACACGACTGCGTCCGACGGCAGCCTTGCCCCGTCTGCACTGGTGCAGAAAGCGCATGAAATCGGTCTGGCGGCGCTTGCCGTCACCGACCATGACACGATCAGCGGCCTGGCGGAAGCCGGCGCTGAGGCGCGGACAGTGGGGATGGACTTCCTGCCGGGCGTCGAGCTGTCGGTGGAAGACAAAGACGGGCGCTTTCATCTGCTCGGCTATGGCTTTGACCCGAAGTTCCCAGAACTTGCTGACACGCTGGTAGATCTGCGCCGGAGCCGGGCGGCACGCAACACCCAGATGGCGGAGAAGATGGCCGCGCTCGGCCTGCCGGTGACGATGGACGATGTGCGGGACGCCGCCCGGAAGCACGCCGAAGACGGCGAAGAGTCGGAAGTCATCGCCCGCCCGCATTTCGCCCAGGCGCTCATCGCCAAAGGCGTGGTTGGGTCAGTTCAGGAAGCGTTTGACAAATATCTCGCGTCCGGCAGGCCGCTGTACCAGGCCAAAGAAGTGCTGACTCCAGCCGATGCCGTTGCGCTCCTGCACCGGGCGGGCGGGGTTGCGGTCATGGCCCATCCGGGACTTGTCCCGCTGTCAAAACCGGCGCTTTCCGCCCGCGTCAAGTCGCTGGCCGAAGACGCCGGAATGGACGGCCTCGAAGCCTACTACTCGCAGCACAGCCCCGCCGAGACTGCATTCTTTTTAGACCTTGCCCGCGAGCATAACCTGCTCATCACCGGCGGCTCGGACTTTCATGGAACGCCGAAGCCGCATGTCCCGCTCGGCATTGTCTTTGACGGGGAGCCTGCCCCCTTTGACCTGCTTTCTACGCTGAGGAGCCACCTATGAGGATTTGGTTATGACATTTATGCTGGATGAGATCCGGCAGCAGCCGGACGTCGTGCGCCGGATTATGCAGGAAGAGTCCCCCCGCGCGGAGCTGCTCGCCGCCGAAGTTCGCCGCCGGCAGATCGCCTATGTGTACGTCGCCGCGCGGGGGACCTCCGAAAACGCCGCACTGTACTGCAAATACCTGCTTGAAATCCAGCATGGCCTGCCGGTCGCGCTTGCTGCGCCGTCGGTCTTCACGCTCTACGATGTCGTCCCGCGTTTCGGGCCGAACGCGCTGGTTCTCGGCATTTCCCAATCCGGCGCGGCCCCCGACGTGATTGAAGTTGTCCGCCGGGCGCGGGAGTCGGGGGCGCTGACCGCGTCCATTACGAACGAGGCCGGTTCGGAGCTGGCTGGGACCGCTGAGTTCCCGCTCTTTATCGGCGCGGGCGAAGAAGTGGGGATCGCCGCGACTAAGACTTACACCGGGACTCTGGCGCTGCTGGCCCTCTTGTCTATTGCGCTCGATGACACGCACCCAGAGCGTCTGGAGCATCTGCGCCGCGCCGCGAACTCGATGGCGCAGGCGCTGGAGCTTGACGACGCCGTGCACCATCTGGTCGAAAAGTACGCCGACTTGTCCGGGTGCGTCATCTTAGGCCGGGGCTACAACCATGCGACCGCCGCTGACCTCGCGCTGAAGCTGACTCAGACCTGCGGCGTCTCGGCTCAGGCGCATTCCGCCGCTAATTTCCAGCACGGCGCGATTGCCCAGGTCGTTTCCGGCTATCCCTGCCTGCTGTTCGCCCCCGACGGCAAAGCGTTCGCCCCGATGGCGCGTCTTGCCGAGAAGCTCCGCGCCCAGCACCCCGCGCTGATCTGCTTCGCCCACGACGCCGCGTTTCTCGCCGGCAGCGAAACCGCCGTTCGCATCCCCGGCGCAGTTGCCGAATGGGTCAGCCCGTTAGTTTACGCCATTGCCGGCCAGTTTTTCACCTACTGGCTGTGCCTCTTAAAAGGTCTCGACCCCGACAGCCCGCGCGGCCTCGAAAAAATCACCCAAACCCGCTAAACCTAGACAAAAAGAAAACGCCCGGCCTCAAAAGAGGCCGGGCGTTTGCGGCTTACCGCCTTGCTACTCTAGCGAGGAACATTCAGCCATTTTTTCGCCTCTGCCGCTGTTGTCTCATCGCCCAGCTCAACGGCCTTCCGGTAAGCCGCCACCTCTCCTTTTTTGTCTTCCTCATAAGCCGCCTGCGCGGCGGCTTTGTCTTTAGCTGGACTATCCAAGACAGCATAGCGGCTGCCGGAGAGCGCTTGGCCCAAGTAATACTGGACCGGCGCGGAATCTGGGAACAGCCGGGCGGCTTCTTGGGCATGCGCCTTAATGTCTTTGTAGCTCCAGAACCCTTGCTGATTGTAGGCAAGCATAGCATCGGCCAGGGCTTGCAGATGTTCCGGCGTGTACGGCACCTGCTCCGGCAGTGCATCACCCATTACGACCTCCGGGAACAGCACACGGAGCGACGGCTTGCCACCGTTGTCCTTGCTGTCCTCAAAATCCAGCAGGGACGCGCCGTGGTTGTACATCTGAACAGCTTCCGCCGGTTGATGCGTTTTGACTAAGACCAAAGCATACTCCTCCCAGATATCGGCATTGCCTCCCACTCCGCTGCCAACTCCAGGCCCAAAGCCTTCAATCAGGACCTTATGAAAGGATTTGCTGGCTTGATCAAGCTGCCCCAAACTGACATAAGCCTCGGCAAGACGCTGATAGGCTAAACCATCAGCCGGAACGTAATCCAGAGCATGTTGGAATTCAGCAACAGCATCATTCGCATGACCTAACTTGAGCAAATCCTCGCCGTGGTGGATTGCGTCATAGGCATTGCTACTCGCCTCAATTAGATATGCAGGAGTCGGATTATGTACCGACAAACTTCTGATCATTGGCGTTTGCGCCCCGGCTGGTGAAGCAGGCTTCGAAGAAGCCTGTGCCAACAGGGGGGTAGCTAGTGACATCAAGGCGATCATCTGGGCTGTGTATCGTAGTATTTTCATGTGCTTGCTCTCCAAGACGAGTCAACAGAGGTTGCTGTGGTAGATGGTTACCAACTCAACCGTTCTTTAAGTTTTGCTGGCGTTTGTTTGCACAACGCTCCACTGCGGCGGGTCTTTCGCGTCGCTTGGTGTGGCTGCTGGACCGGGATTAGGCGGGGCTGGATTTTGTCCTGACACGGACCATGTAACACCGGGATCGGCCCAGGTCAGTGTAACAGCCCACGAATAGGAGTACATCTGCAACGGAACCCAAACGCCTCCTGTCGGCTGGTACATGAGCCAGGTTTGCAGCGAATCGTTGGCAGTTATAGTATCCCCAATGGTTTTGCCATTTCCCACCTGGATTGATGGACTGTCATTTTCGGTTCCTGTCGCTGGAGGTGTCCAAGTATAGCTGTCATACTTGAAGGAGTTATCAAGACCAAGTATGCCGTTGTTGGGACTGTTAGGACCTACTGGAACCCCATTGTACAAATGGTTCGGCTTGACGAGCTGGGTAAAGCAACAAGTCCCACCAGAAAACGGCGTAGGAACGGTCACGACAACATCATGCCAATAAGCGCCACCTGGATAACCTGTACCGGAGGCTGGGTAAAGTCCATAAGCATCGTTGGCATGGCTGTAGTAGACATTCCCGGTTTCCGCTTTCCAGACTGCCGTTGGCTTGAGGACGTTGACCTTGGGGGATGCTGCCGTAACGCTCAAGGCGGTACCGTCGGGAGCCTTTAAGCTGACGGTGCATGTGACAGTAAGGTCCTCTTTCACGCGGTCGTAGAAGTTCAGCGCGGCCACGGTTGTGCTACCTGCCGCCGGGCCGCTCAGGTCCGTGCTGCCGAGCGGGACAAGCTGGTTACTAGGGAGGGTATAGTCGTAGTTCTTGAAGCAGGTCCCGGACTGCCCGCTCCAGGTATATTTGGTGACGGTGTAGCCGGCAGGGACGCCTTGAAGCGTCGCCGTAATCTGCTGGCCGGTCAGCACCCGGTAATCCCCAGCAGCGGGATTGTTGGTGCCGGAGATAGACACAGATTCGGGAAACACTTGAACAGTAAGGTTGACGCTGGCACCTCCACTGCCCGTCCAATCTACCGTGGTGTCCGTAAGCGTAGTTTTTGGACATGTGGCCGACATCGAGACGGCGTCCAGAGTGATGACGCCCGAAGAACCATCTTTCTGGATTGGATGAGCACCACTGGAAATGTAGCCATGACCGTCAGAAGATACGGTTGGGGAGTCGCCTAAGCCGTCGCTGGCGGTACCCGCTGGGTAGGGGGCGGGGCCGGAGCCGCCCCATGGCCCAGGGTTCTCTGAAGCTGTCGCGGTCTCTAGAATGGAAACGGGGGCGGTCGGGGGCGGGTCACTTGTCTTGGTCTGACCGGAGGAAGGCTGCCAAGTCAACGTTGCCGTTACGGAGGCAGTCGCGCTGTCGTCCACTCTGCCCGACCCACTACTGACACCTGCACCGTTGGATGTGGGAGGATTTGTAGTCGAGTGAGGAGAAAGCGAAGTCGGCGGCATAATTATATCGTAAGAAGTCTTGCCGGTATTGGAATAGGTAATAACCCATTGGCCTGCGCGGGATGGAGGCGGCAAAAAAGCTAGAAGGCCGAGGACGACAAAGCAGACGCTGACAGCTTTACTCAGCGGGGCGCGGCAACAGCGGGGCGCACAAACAAGGCGAGAAGGGTTCATTAAGTCCTCCAAATCACAAAGCCGTAGCAACAAGTCGTGCTGCCTCTCACAAGAAGGAGGTGGCTGCGGACGCCCGACGTTCAGCGTCTTAATCTATTGTAACACAGCGTACAAAATGAGTCAAGGGCTATTTTTGCGATTAATTTGTTTTTCGCTTGGAACAAATTTCTACAGGCCCTAGTCAAGAAAAACAGCAAGACGAAGTAAGCCGAAAAAAGTATTCCGAAAGGCTGTTACTCCCATGACACTGACAACAAAAATGACCACGCTCGGACTGATCGCCGCCCTCGCGGGAGCGTCCCTCGCGCCCGCAATGGCGAACGACCAGAGCGACAAAAACAATATGCGGAACCTCGCCCTCGGCGGCGGTGCGGTCGCCCTCTATGGCCTGCTGAACCACAACAACACGGCAACGCTACTGGGAGCCGCCGGTGCCGCTCTGGCCGGCAGCCAGTATGAGAAGGACCGCCACAATCAGTCGCAGAACAACAGCCGCTATTACCACTACAATCGCGACGGCTATAACAACGGCGACAACAACAGCTACAACCGGGACGGGTACGACAACAACGGCTATAACAACAGCGGCTATAATCGTGATGGTTACAATCGTGATGGTTACAATCGGGACGGCTACAATCGGGATGGACGTGATCGGAACGGTCAGGACCGGGACCACCGGGACGGCAACAATGGCTGGAACCAGGGCAACCGCGACAATCAATACCCGGACAACCGGAACAATAATTGGAACCAAGACAATCGCAATGGTCAGGGCCGTGACAACCAGAATAACTGGCACCGTGACGGCGACAATCAAAACAACCGTGGCGACCGTAACTAGATGTTACCTGCAAGAAAGACCTGCCGAATATGGCAGGTCTTTTTTTGTGCGCCCCGTCTTCCAAAGCGGAAAAGCAGGAAACCGGCTGTTGTTCGCCGTAACTCACGTTGAAACGAGAAGCGCCGACGCGCTCGAAAACAAGCGAGGGAATAAACTCCCTCGCTTGTTCCCGCTTTTTGGGAGACCTTATGCTTCTTCTGCACCGCCTCGCTCTCGCCCTGCTCTTTTGCCAGATGCCCCTCCGTATCTACGCCGCCCCGCCCGATTTGCTTGCGCCGGACGGCTGGCACTTGGCCGCGCCGCATCCCGGCGACGCCGCGCTTCGGGAAACCGCCGAACCGGACGGCGCGATTGAAACGCTGACTGTCTCAGTGCCGTCTCAGCCATTCTACCTGGTGCAGCTCGTTCGGGATATTCCCCGCATCATTCCGGCAGACCACCGCCTAGAAATGCACTTTGAGGCCCGGTCGGCGTCCTCTCATCCGCTTCGGGTCACAGTAGAGCAAAGCGGCCCGCCCTACGCGGCTGTGCTGGAGATCAGCCCAAAGCTGACTCCGGCATGGCAGTCGTTTGACCTAGCTGGGAGTACGCCCGGCTATGGCCCGAACGGCCTCAGCGCCCATTTTCAAGTGGGGCAGCAGGCCGGAACAGTCGAGGTACGCCGGATTACGGTTGCAGACATCGGGCCGGACCCGGCGGTCGCGGCAGCGGCGGCGGCTCTGACACCTGCCGCTATTCAGGCTCGCATTCGAAAGTACCGAATGGGAACGCTGACCGTGCGGGTGGTCGGCCCGGACGGCAAGCCCGTCGCAAACGCACAGGTGCAGATGACACAAACCCGCTCTGCTTTCCTGTTCGGCTGCAACGTCTTCGGCTACGACCCCGCCGACTCGTCGCCGTCCCAAAAAGCTTACCGAAAGCAGTTCGCCGCGCTGTTCAACTACGCCACGCTGCCGTTCTACTGGGGTTCGTTTGAGCCGTCCCCCGGCAAGCCGGACTATGCCCGCTTGTCGGCGACCGCCGACTGGTGCGCCCTAAACGGCATCACGCCCAAAGGCCATCCGCTGGTATGGCATCAAGTCTGGCCGGCGTGGGCGCCGAACACGCCCGACGCTGCCATTCCGCTGCTCCAGGCACGGGTCGCCGACCTCGTGCCGCGCTACAAGAACACGATCCACTACTGGGACGTGCTGAACGAGGCGAACGGCGCGGCCGGGCAGACCCCGCCAAACGGCGAAAGCGAGTGGATCAAGCGCGACGGCCGGGCCTCCGTCGTCGAAACTGCGCTCGGCTGGGCGCGGACCGCCGGAAAAGGCCAGACGGAGACATTCCTCTACAACGACTACAACACGGACAGCGCGAATGTCGCGCTCCTCACCCAGCTTCAGCGGGACGGGAAGCTGCCCGATGCACTCGGCATCCAGTCCCACATGCACGGCGGAACGTGGCCGCTCGCAAAAGTCTGGGCCGTCTGCGAGCGGTTCTCGCAGTTCGGCAGGCCGATCCACTTCACCGAAACCACGGTCCTGAGCGGCCCAGCGCGGAATGTTGACTTCAATGCCCCGTACCCGACCGACTGGCACACGGACCCGGCGGACGAGGCCGCGCAGGCGGAATATGTGTCCCAGTTCTACACGGTTCTGTTCAGCCATCCCTCGGCCCGGGCGATTACCTGGTGGGACTTCAGCGACGCTCACGCCTGGCTGAACGCCCCCGCCGGCCTTGTCCGGCAGGACATGACCCCGAAGCCCGCCTACACGCGCCTCTTGACCCTCATCCACCACACCTGGCGCTCGGACGCCGCTGGCACGACCGACCGGCGCGGTGTTTTCTCCCATCGAGTCTTCTACGGCCAGTACACGCTCACCGTGCAAGGCCGGGGAACGCGGCAGCAAACGCAAGTGTTCTTCCCGGAGGCGCCCGTGCCGCGAACAATCCTTCTGTCTCTGGGGCCGAAGAAACGCCCTTGACAACCCAAACATTTGTTTGCTATAATGGCGCGAAGACACACAAAGAACAGAACGACAGGATACCGACCATGAGAAAGACACCCGCGCCAATAGCAGCATCAACGCTGACACTGGAGACTGCCCCCAAAACGCCCGCGCCGAAGCCCATTAAGCCCGCCCCGAAACTCGCCGCCAAGCCCGCCCCGAAAGCCGCCGCCAAGCCCGCCGCGCCGCCCGCCGTCGTCGCCGAGACTCCCGCCACCTATTTTGCCGGCACTGCCGGACGCGCCTGGCGCATGAGCGGCAAACACGCCGTCGCCTATGTCCACACCGCCGCGCTGGCGAGCGAGCTGCTGGGGGCCGAGCCGCGCCAAGTCGCCGGCTCTGCGATGGCCGTGTATTACGACCGCAAAGGCCGCCCCTTCGCCTGGCAGCTTCGCTTCGACACCGCCCGCTGGGCCGAAGTTACCGGGCGGCTGCTGTAAGGAGATTACTGGCTTGGACGTGTCGGAACAACAACTGCGTCGGTGGCGTGACTTCATGGCTCAGGTCTATACCGGAATGTCGGAAGTTTCGGAATGCCGCTCTAAGCGTAACCAGGCGAAAATGTCCGTTGTGCTGGAATATCTAGCGGCAAGTGCGATTCGCTGTCAGGCAGACTTAGAACAGGCTACGGGGCTGCCTCCTGCTCGTTTAAAACTGCCTATTGACCGCCTGCACGATACGGAAGCCAACGAGCGGTATCTTTCCGCCTTGCAGCGAGCGATGCATGCCTCATATGAGGTTGATGAGGAGAAATCTGAAGACGATACACCTGCCTCACATATACTGCATACGCTGGTTGCGGATGTTGAGCGAGAGGTTTATGGGCCAGTCGTAGACGATGAGGGGCCGTCGCTTTTCGCGGAGCAAAATTAGAACCCGGCACTGGAAGTGCCGGGTTCTTTGCCATGCTATGAACAAAAAAGAGGGTAGGGGCAAGCCCTGCCCCTACAGAGTGACGCACTGTCTACGCCGCCGGCAGGCCCAAGTACCTGCGTATCCACGGCTCGGTCGGTGCGATGACGTTCCCCGCCACGAGGTCGGCGATCAGCTTGCCGCTGGCTTCGAGTTGCCCGGCGTCCGGGCTTCCCAGTGTGAACGCCGGACACGCGGCGCTGGGGCCGAAGTTGTAGGCGACCAGTGGGGCGATGAGCTGGCCGCCGATGACGGTCTCTTCTAAATCCCGCTTGAGCTTGGCGACATAAAAGCCGAGAACGTCCATATGCACCGAACCCAGAGCGTAGCTTGCGCCTTTGGCCGTGCTGTCGGTAGTCAGGGTCTGGCCCAATATGCTCTTAGCGATAGCCCGGTCGAGATACTCAACCGCCTCGCTGAAGCCCGCCGCCTGGGCGCGGGCGGTTTCCAGTAAGCCGAGGTGCATGTCCGACGGCAGGACGACCGCGCTCTCATTATGCACCTGGGCGATGATTGCCAGCAGCTCCCGCTGCTGGTCCGGGCCGTAGCCCCGGTTCGGGTCATACGTTCCGGTGACGGTCGGCAGGCCGAACTTCTCCAAGTACTTCGCCCACCACTTGAGTAACTGCTGCTTGACGAACCACGGCTTGTACGCGGCTTGCAGATCGCTCTGGCCGAGCGGGCTTTCGTAGAGCGGCAGCCAGGCGTAGCGCAGGAACTTGTCCGGCGGGTACGCCGCGCCGTCTACCCCCCGCAGGGCAGTGACATTGGCGAACGAATCGGTCTCAAATGTGAACCCGGAGGGGTCTTTGCTTTTCAGGCTTGCCAGCCCGACCATGCCCGCGTTCGGCCCGGTCTCAATCAGCAGATAGTTGATCTCGACCAAAGAAACGCCGAACGCCAGCGCGTCCACCACATCGTAGAGCGTGTCCAAGATGCTGCCGCGCATGTTCGCAAGCGCGGCGCGGACAAACACGGCGATCTGCTGGTCTTCGGGGGCATCGGAGGCCGCGTGGACCGCCCATTCCTGCGACAGCGCGGCGAATTTCTTCGTAGAAAGACACGCTTTCACCTGTGGGTCCGTGAGCATACGCCGGTAAGTCCGGCTGCCGCCCGGTAGACCCTCGCCCGGCAAAGCCGTTTCCGTGAGTGCGCCGAGCAGCGAGATGCCGTTTGCCGGGGCAAGCTCATCCAGCATCCCCGTGTCCAGCGGCGGCTTTTCCTGAGTATTCCATGCTTGAGTATTCCATGCTTGAGTATTCCATGCTTGAGTACCCCATGCTTTGACAGCATTCTGTAATTTATGCCATTTCATAAGCACACCGCCAGTACATACGCATCGGTCGTCTCGGCGCTTAAAATATGCGTTGAGACCAGCCGGCTGCCCGGCCCATGCCCGCCCCAGCTTTCCAGCGTCCGGCCATTGCGGGCCAGATACACATGGCCGATTGCCTGTTTCAGCGAAGGCCGGATAAACGCAATCCGGGTCAAGCCGTCCTGCAAGCGGCACGCCGCAAACGTGCTACGCTTGAGGCCCTGGCCGGCGCACCAGTCGTTCTGGTTGACTGAGCCGTCGGGCAAGATTGTCTGCCCGCGCGACGCCACCGCAACCGCCGCCCGGACCCAGCCGGAGCAGTCAATGTGCTCGTAGTCCGGCGGTTCTCCTGCGAGGTCGTCCGCCTTTGCCCCCAGTTTATAACCGATGCCCCGCGCCATGCAGACCGAAAGGTACTGCCGCAGCTTTTCCGGGTCCACCGGCGCAGAATGCCAGGGATACGACTGCGTCGGCGGCAGCAGCGCGTCGTGCGTCTCGTGCGGGTTTGTCAGCGTGAGTGTCATAGTTTTAAGCCTTTCGTAAATGTCCCCCCAGCCCCCAATAAGGAGGGAGTTGGATCGTTCTGTATAGCTCCCTCCTTATTGGGGGCTGGGGGGCTTCTAATCGCACAGCGCCAGCACCAGAAGCGGCGTGCTGACTAGGCGGAACACCTGTGTCTTGCGGACAGTCCAGAGCCGCCCGTCCCGGTAAAACAGATCGTTCACTGCCGGCGGGTCGGCTTCCGTGCCGTCGGTGTACAAAGACAGGGCCGGACGCAGCAGGCCGACGGTCTCATTGCCGTCGAAGTACGTCCCGGCCGCCGCCGAGTCAAGCGGCGCAAACACGCCCAAACACGGGCGGCTGACCCCCGATCGGAGCAGGGAAAACGCTTCGCCGTAGCGCGTAAAAAGCGCCGACACCCGCTGGGCACGGGAAACAGCCAGCAAGTCGGTCATCGCAAGCCCTCCCAGTATTCTGCGCCGAACGCGGTGTCGAACAGCGACGGCGTCGTGACCGGGCATGCCGAAGAGTCCGCTTGGATCAGCAGGGGCGCTTTGGAAGAGCCGTCAGGCTGCCCCGCCGACGCATCATACGCCACCCGCCGGGCCGCACGCTCAAATGGCTCCAATCGCTTCATGCCCGCCGCCGAAAGACGCTCGCCAAGCTGGGCTTGGTTGTCCGTCCGGGACGCTGAAACTGTCAGCGGCCCCAAATGGAAGTCGTCCGTCGCTCCCGGCGCCCGTGCCTGCCGCCGCAGAAACTCGCCCGCCAGCGCCTCGGCAGCGCCCAGCATCAGCGTCGCCCGCAGGCCGTCGTCGCCTGCCGACGCGGTCAAAACCGCCGGGTCTAACGCGTATTCCAGCGCCGCAAGACGCCCCGCCAGCAGAAGCGTCAACTCCGCATCAAACGTCGTGTCCGCCGCTTTCAGCGCCAGCAGCGGCTTGAGATCGGCAATAGTCAGCGGTAAAGGCATGGTATGTTCTCCTTGTCCGTCAAAATGCACCCCCACCCCCTCCTCCATTAGAACGGGGAAGGGGTGGGGGCTTCCTGCTACCCGACCTGCGCCCCGTAAGCCGCCCGCCAGTCGCCGAAGCCCGCGTTATAACGCGCCCGAACCCCGTACAGGAACTGGTCGCGTAGGAAGCCGTTTTCTGAAGAGCTTTCCAGCGCGTTGAACTCGAACTCCTTCCGCATTTGCAGCACCAGCGCCCGAACAACGCGCCCCGTGTCCAGCAGGAACCAGTTTGTGGCCGATGACAGATACGGCGTCGTCAGCAGCGTCAGCATCCCCCGCAGCGGGTTAATCGCCAGGTCCTGCGTTCCGACCGGCGGCGGGTCCGGGAAGAAGCTGGAGTTTAGTAACTGGGTCGCCTCCCAGTACAGCTCCGGCGGGATGACCAGCAGGGTGGGCCGCGTTCCCATCGGCCTGCCCTGATCGTCGGTGAACCGCATCATGGCCGTAATCGCGAGCTGCAAAGACGCCGCGTTCAGCGCATCCGTGCCTTTGTTGGACTGCGCCGTGCTTGACTGAGAGTGCGTTCCAAAGAACGGCACGCCGTCGTAACCGCTCGACGTGAAGCCCTGCCCCAGCAGCCCAAAGACAATGCTGTCCAGATGCTGCTTCGCAACCAGCGCCATCTGCCGCACCCGAAGCGCGATCTGCCCGTACTGATCGTCTTCCAGCGCCGTCCGGTCAATCGAGAGTGTGCTTTCCCACGTCTTGTTCTTGATCGCATACGAATACGGCTTCAGGTCCGCCGGCGACCGCTCATCGAGAAACTCGCGCATCCCCGGCAGGGCGCCGAGCCACGCATACTGCTCCGTGTCCCGCTCCGAAGGCACCACGGTCGCGATCTTGTCCCACTGCGCGGGCGTCTCGCCGAAGGTCTGAAAGAAGGCGGTTTTCAGCCCCGCCGTCAAAAGCTCAGGAATGTCCGATTTCACCAGTGTCATGTTAATTTGCTTTCTGCTGTAAGTGTGCGAGGGAGTAAACTCCTCTATGCCTGCGGCATTACTTCGTATCTGCTAGAAATTGTCGTCCTTCGGACGAAAGAAACCGAACGTGCGCTGCTCCTTCGTCCGAAGGACGACTTTAATTAGCGAGAGGAATTTATTCCCTCGCTATCCCTCGCTCCTACTTCGCGCTCCCTTGAAGCGCCCCCAGAACCGCGTCCAGCTTGCTTTCAATTGCGTCCACCTGCGCTTGGCGCTTCGGCGTCTTCCACAGCGTCTTTGCAAGAGCCGCCAGCAGGTGCGTGCCGACCCCTAACGCCACTAAAATCTGCAAGTCAATATGCATTGGATTTCGCTTTCTGCTCCTCTTGAATGAGCGCCGCCACTTTTGCCGGGTCAACCCCCAGTCGGTTTAATAGGAACGTATGTTCGTAGTGTGTGAAGCCGTCCAGCTCTCCGCCCGCCGGAGCCGTTTCCCCAAAAACTACCACCGGCGGCTGGGCAGCGAGGAACCGCCGAAAGACCGAGGCAACCGTCTCCGAGCCGCCCGCCATCAGAACTGCCCCGCCTCCTTCCGACCCCAGCAGCGCCCGCGCCGCCGCTTCCGACGCCGGCACAAGCCGCCCCTGCGCCTTGAACGCCGCCACCTGTGCGTCTACCTCCTGCGCCGAGAGCGCCGCCCGCAGGCGCACAATCTCCGCCACCCCCTCCGCGCTCAGGAATGCCGCCGAAGCGACGCGCGGCTTGAGGACCAGCGAGACTTCCTTCAGCGCCAGCGGCTCCCGCGTCAGCCCCACCGACAGCTTTGCCGCCCCGCGCCGCCGCAGAAAGCCAGCCACATCCTCCGGGAATGCCAGGGTTCCAAGCAGCGCGTTTCCCTCGCGCCAAACCCGGACCACCCGGCCCAGCGGATCAAGCGCCGAGTCCAAATGCTCTACTTTCACCGGCAGCCCGGCGGTGAACCGGCTGACAATCCCGTCCAGATCGCTTTCCGTGACGGTCAGCCCTTTGTCCGCATATTCCCCTGTTTCAAGGAGCCGGGCTGGGCGCTCGCTCGGCATTTCCTCGTCTGCGGCTGTTAAAGGCGCATCAAAAACAAGCGCTTTTTCCTCATACTCCGGCATGGCTTAATTCACCTTTCCATCAATGCGGATCTGCACGGTCTGTGCATCCGGGATGCCAACGACACTGCCGCAGGCGATGCTGTCGGTCGTCGCGGCGGTAGACACCGTGGCGTCATCCACCACAAACGCCGTCCTGCCGATGTCCGCCTGCACGGCGGCAGTCTTCGCATAAGAAAACACGCCGGACTTCAGGACGCGCACGGATTTTGCGCCCGCCGCCCCGCCTGTGTTGTCGCTTCCTTCATACGCAACCCCGACAAATACCACTCCGGCGCTGTCCGAAGCCGGCTGGACCAGCCCCGTGGCCGCCACCGCAAGCAGCCCGCCTTTGCGGACATGCACCCCCGCCCCCAGCGGATAAAGCACCAAAGCGCCGTCCTTGCGCCGGGCATCAAACGAGTTCGACACAGTCATCTTTTCGTTTCCTTTCGTCCGTCTTTCCCATCGTGTTTCCAGTGACGCTCTTCCCAAACTTCTTCTGTTCGTTCGCCCCGGCCGGCAGCTTGGGAGAGCTGAGGGACTGCTGCCGGTCGGGGTGAAATTAGTATACATTTGTTTCTTAAAATTGTCAAGCGTTATGTAGATTTTTGTCTACTTATTTTTCCTGGTTCTAAACGCGCCTGATTTCAAGCGCCCTTTGTTCCGACAATGGAAAGGAGAACAAGCGGCGCTGCGGAAAAAGCATCGCACAATTTCGGCTGTTCATGGTAGGATAAACCGCCGCTCCCCGAAGCGCGGCAAGGCAAGACTGGACTTATGACGACCACCGATGACCGCGTTCTCCCCTGGCGATTTGAAAACACGCTGGCCGCCGGCTTTTTTCTTGTCATCCTTTTGGGACTGCTCGGCTACTTCCAAACCATCCGGGACATGCAGGCGTCTACGCGCCGCAGCCATGAAATCGAGTCGCGCGTCAATCTTTGCATCTCGCTTGCCAAAGATGTCACGCTTGCTTCCCATGACACAGCTTTCTACACCCAGTCATATGCCTACTCCGGCAACACCAGCGACCGGGACCAAAAATGGGAACCGGAAGAAAAAGCCGATGAAGATTTTGTGAAGCTGAAAGACGCCCTCCAAACCCTTCCCGGCAGCGGCGAAATGCAGAAAGAGTGCCGTGCCGCCGAGCGCCAAAGCCGCGAAGTCTGCAAGCCGCAGGAAGCAAAGGAAATTGCCCTCACGAACCGTGGGCAGAGGAAGAACGCGCAAACTCTGCTGCAAACCGAAGGCGCCGCTGGCCGCAACAACTTGGAACATCAGCTTGAAGACCTGATCGGCGTCAACTCGACCCAGGACCCGAACGCCGCCCCGCGCGGCCTCATGGCTTACCGCCTCCAGGCGCAGGACGCCGAAAACCGGACCGCACGCCAGGCACTGCTGATCGGGGAAGCGATCCAGGGAGTGATCCTGCTGCTGTCGCTGCTGATCGCCGTTGCTGTGACCCGCGCGGCTTCCAACGGTATTCGCACTGTTCTGCACACGCAAAACACCTTGCGCGAAAGTGAGGCTCGGTACCGAATACTTTTTGAGGGCAATCCGCATCCGATTTGGGTCTTCGACCAGAGCACGCGGCGGTTCCTTGCTGTCAACGATGCGGCTCTCCGCAGCTACGGCTACACGCGCGGAGAATTCCTGGCGCTCAACTACGGAGCGCTGCGGGCTGACGGGGAAACGCCGGCCTTCAGCTTCACCGGGCGTCTCCCGATGCTGGAAACGGTGAGCCGCATTGAGCGGCGGCACAAACGAAAAGACGGCAGTATGTTTTGGGTCAACATCATCCTGCACCCGCTGGTCTGGGATGGCCGCACGACCTGCATGGCAATCGCGCAGGATGTGACGGAAAAGCGGGAAGCCGACGCAGGACTAAACCGCCTCGCCGCCATCGTGCGCTCGTCTCACGACGCGATTATCGGCTGGGATACCGGCAAAACCGTCACAAGCTGGAACCCCGGCGCGGAGCGGCTCTACGGCTGGACCGAAGCCGAGATGCTGGGCCGCTCTATCGGTATCCTCATGCCGGAAGACCAGAAGGAAGAAGCAAGCGCGATTTGCGAGCGGCTAAAAGCCGGCCTGCCGATTGAACTGCCGGACACGCTGCGCCGGCACAAAAGCGGACGCCTGCTCGAAGTCTGGGTGTCGTCGTCGCCGGTCAAAAACGCCGCGAATGAAGTGATCGGCGCGTCTACCATCTCTCGCTCGATCTCCGAGCAGAAGCGGACGCAGGCCTTGATCCGCTGGCAGGCGCATAATGACCCCCTGACCCGGCTGCCGAACCGCGCCTTTTTCCAGCAGGCCCTTGAAGATGCCATCCTTCGCGGCTCCCCGTTCAGCGTCGTGTTTGTGGATTTAGACCAGTTCAAGCATGTCAATGACAGCCTCGGCCATGCCGCCGGGGACCATCTTTTGCAGGAAGTCGCAGCACGCTTCGAGCGCTGCCTGGCCGCCGAAGACATCCTCGTCCGCATGGGCGGCGACGAGTTCACCCTGCTGCTGCCCGAAAGCAGCGCCGCCGAAGACAAAGCCGCCGCGCTGCTTCAGGCGCTGGCTCCCGCACTGCTGGTTGAAGGCCACGAGCTGCACACAGCCGCCTCAATCGGCATCAGCCGCTTCCCCCATGACGGCGGCGATGCCGAGACCCTGCTGCGCTGCGCCGACCTTGCCATGTACCAGGCCAAAGAGCGCGGACGCAGCCAGTGGCAGTCTTTTAGCCCTGCCATGACCGACGCGGCCCATGAGCGTCTGACCCTGGAAAACAGCCTGCGGAAAGCCATCGAGCGCGATGAGCTGATTTTGCTGTACCAGCCGCAAGTCTCGCTGCTGACCGGAGAAATCATCGGCACGGAAGCGCTGGTCCGCTGGCAGCACCCGGAGCTTGGCCTCATCGCGCCAAGCCGGTTTATCCCGCTGGCCGAAGAAACCGGCCTGATTGTGCCGCTGGGGGAATGGGTGCTGCGAACCGCCTGCCGCCAGGCGGCGAAATGGGAGCACGAAGGGAGATACCTGCGCCAGTCGGTCAACCTCTCGGCACGGCAGCTTGGGGAAGCCAACCTGGTCACGCGGGTCCGGGCCGCGCTGGACGAAACCGGGCTGAACCCGCGCCTGCTGGATTTGGAGCTGACTGAAAGCGCCCTGGTTGTCCAGGGCGAAGCCGCTGTCGCCCGCCTTGCGGCCCTGCGGACCCTCGGCGTGCGGATTTCTCTTGATGATTTCGGAACCGGCTACTCGTCACTTGCTTACCTGCGCCGGTTCCCGCTGGATGTTCTGAAAGTGGATCGGTCGTTCGTGATGGGGTTAAGCGGCGCGGAGGGGTGCGCCCGGCAGGATGAAGCGGTTGTCCGCGCGATTATCAGCATGGCGCACGCGCTGGATTTGGAAGTGGTTGCCGAAGGAGTAGAAACCATCGCCCAGCGGGAAACGCTTCAGCATTTGGGCTGCGATTATATGCAGGGATATTTGTACAGCAGGCCGATCACGCCGGAGCGGTTGGAGTGCCTGCTGCCAAACCGGGCAGCAGGAGTTCGGGTTCAAGTCGCCTAACGGCGGCTATTCCTGCTCGGCATGGTGCTGAAGAAGCGTTTTGCCCCGGTAAAGCGCGACCGACTGCACTTGATAGTTGCCGCTTGTGATATCTGTCCGGTTCAGCGAGACCCGGACAGTCTGGGGCGGATACTCGTAAGAAAGCAGCAGCGTATGCGGATCACCGTTTCGGACCACCCGGCCCGCGCCGCCTGCTGCCTGCTCTACGTCGTACAGCGACATCGCGGTTGCGATCGCGCCGTACAGCCGCTCCGCTTTTGTTGCCGCTACGGCAGGCGCCGGCGTTCCCTGCGGCTGAACCGGGGACGCCCGCAGGCCCCAGCCCAGCCACAGCAGGCTGCCCGCCAGGGCGACCAGTCCGAAGCTGCTCGCAAAGGAGAGCGCGAATGTCCGCAGCGCCGGAGACAAGCGCGGCGGGCGAGTCGCCACCGGCGGCACCACGATCAGGTCAAACGCCTGGGTTCGTTCCACCGGCGGCACTGCGAAACGGGTCCGGTACCGATGGCCGCAGGTCGGACAAGCCAGCGCCTGAAGCATCGCTGCTTTCCCGCACTCAGGACACCGCTTTACGCTGACCTCTGTCTTCATCATGCTGGTATATCACACATTCCGTTACTTTCCGACGTAACGGACCTGCCAAATCGAATTCGAGCCGTCATCGGTGACTAAGAGAGAACCATCGTGGGCCGTCGTCACGCCGACCGGGCGGCCCCAGACATCCCCGTCTGAAGTCAAAAATCCCGTCAAAAAGTCGTCAAACTCGCCCGAAGCCTGCCCGTTCTTTCCGACCGGCACACAAATTACTTTGTAGCCCGCCCGGTGCGCCCGGTTCCAGGAGCCATGCTCGGCGGCAAAGATCATGCCCCGGTACTTTACTGGGAACTGCGTCCCCTCGTAAAAAGTCAGGGCGAGCGACGCCATGTGGGGCTGCAAAAGCACATCGGGCGTGATGACCCGCGCTTTTAGGTCTGGGTGCGCGTCCGGCAGGTCCGGGTCCTGATGCTGGCCCATGTAATACCAGGGCCACCCGTAAAAGCCGCCGGGCTGGACATGGGTAATATAATCGGGAACCAGATAATCCCCCAGCGTGTCCCGCTCATTCACCGAAGTCCAGAGCGTGCCGGTGCCGGGCTGAAATGCAATCCCAACCGGGTTGCGTATTCCTGACGCATAAACTTGTCCCCCGGTTCCATCCGGGTTAAACTCCAAAATGTCGGCCCGGTGGTACTCTTCCGGGTGCGTATCGGCATTGTCGTGATTGGAATGTGAGCCGACTGACACAAACATTTTCTTGTCGCCCGGTCCAAACGCAATGTCCCGTGTCCAGTGCCCGCCGCCGCGCAGCCGCCCGCCGCCCGGAATATCCGGCACAATCGTCTCCGCCGCGCCCGATGCCTTCAAGTCACCGCTGGTATACGCAAACCGGACAACCGAGTCGGTGTTTGCGATATACACATACTTCGGGCTGGGTCCGCTCGGATAAAACGCAATCCCAAACGGCTGGGCCAGATTATCGGCAAATACCGAGACCGTTTCCGGGTGCGTCGCGCCGTCGGCGGCCCGCAAAATCTTGATCCGGTTTGCGCCGCTTTCCGCAACGAAAATGTCGCCGTTTGGTGCGGTGACGATCTTGCGGGGGTTGGAAAGATCGCCCGCAAACAGCGACACCTGAAACCCGGCCGGCGCCTTCGGCATCGCGCCGTCGGGCCGGGGAACCATGTGCGCTCCGTTATCTGCCGAAGGCGTGTCATGTGGCGGCGGCAGCATATCCACGGTCAGCTTCCGCCGCACCCCTGGTGCGTCAGTGGACCAGTCGCCAAGCGCGGCCCGCCCGGTTAAAAGTGTTCCCGCCGCCGGCGCTGCGGCGCTTGTTTGAACCTGCGCCTTCGGCGCTTGATAATGGACTAATCCCGCTGAGGCCAGAACTGCCGCCGCTGGGAGAACAAGAAGTGCTTTCATACTGAATTAAACGATGTACGAGCCGGGGAGGTTCCCAAAGACTATTCCAAGATGCACTTCAAAACAAAAAGGCGAAAGCCTCTGTAAGGCTTCCGCTTTCGCCTGCAACTCCCTTGAGATTGCGAACGTGAGCGCAGTATATCACAGCACAAGCCAAATGTCAACAAAACAATAATGCTGCGCTAAACGTGCAGAAACGCAAAAACACGGAGCATTTCAAGCCATGACAGTCCATTTGTACAAGCCACTGAAAAGAATGCATTTTCCAAAGCACCAAGCGCATCTTTTAATCGTCTCAAAAACTAGAACTTGCGATTACTGCGCGGCGGAGACCAATTTACGGCGGAGGAATGGACGCTCAAATGCAAGGTGAAACGCATAAGACGCCGCAAGGATCAAAGGCAAGCCGACGCACAAGGCCAGCCAGAGCTGCGGGATCGGCCCTAGGGCATGATGTGCCGCTTGGCTCACCCGCCCAAGAACATGGCAATAAACAACAATGATCGGAATATGCACGAGGTAGACGCTGTAGCTGAACCCGCCGAGCCGCACCAGCGCGGAAGACGACAGCAGGCGGCTTAACCGATTTTCTGGGCTGCTGTGCTGCCACACAAGAAACGCGGCGGTGGCAGCCGCGAAGAAAAAGGCGACATCGTCGGCGTAGACCCTGTACCAATCCCAGCCTTCCAGCGTGCAAAGGAGGCACCCGGCGATCCCGCTCAGAGCGGCGATCCCGCCCCAGGGCAGCCGCCGCAGCCGGACGCTTTCCGGCGACAGGGAATGCGTGATCATCGCCGCCATCATGCCCAGCGAAAAAAAGCCCAGGTACAGCAGCGTCATCCCGGCGAAATTGACTTCCCCGAACACGGTCGTCTGCGACAGATAGCTCAGCACCCAGGATAAAACCAGGCCAGACAGCGCCGTGCGAACAATGCGGACCTGGCGCCAGGCCAGCAGCAGCAGCGGAAACGCCAGGTACAAGTGGAACTCGACGGGAATGGACCAAAGCGCAGCATTGATCCCATTTTGGTCCCACGGATACCGCAGAAACCAGAGGTCGTGCAGCATCAGCGCATGGCCGACCGCATCCCGCAGAAACGCTGGCGAATGCTGCCGGGTGACCGGGCCGAGCTGATGCGGCCAGGTCACGGCCAGCGACAGCGCCAGCGCGGCAAAATAGGGCGGCATGATCCGCAGCCAGCGCCGCTTCATCCAGGGCAGAAACGCAAACGTGCGGCCACCAGCCTGCGGCAGCGCCAGGCAGTAGCCGGAAAGAACCAAAAAGACGACAACCGCCATTCGCGCATGGTGCAGCCCAGACAGCACAACAACGTAGGGCCAGGGCAGGGAAGCCATGTCGGGAACGACAAAGGCGCTGAAATGACTCCCAACCACCCAAAGCGCGGCAAGACCCCGCAGCCCATCCAAATAGCCGAGATGCGGCGCGGATACTGCCGGGTTTACCGAAGACGCCGCAAGAGACTGAGCCATATGTCCATTATAACATGCCGGAAGGAAATGTGCTGGCCGCTCCGCGCCTCGGCCTTTTTTGCGGGCGGTTGATACGGAGTAATCAGAATGATATACGGAGTAATGCTCTCCGGGTAGCCAGTCCCGAAGGCAGGTTTTGTGCTTTTGTTGCCGCGACTTTAGCCGCCCGCGAATTATGTCTGGCTTTACTCCCCGCGTATGGTCGTCACCATTGCCTCCGACAGCAAGCCGACCCCCGGAATGTAGCGCACGCGCGGGTCCGCCGCGAGGCGCACCCATTCAATCAACGGCGACTCGTCCAGAAGATGCAGCGTCCGGCGAATATCTGCCGCCTTGACCATGCCCTCACTTGCCGCCCGGTCACACAGCGCCAGGACATCGTGCGGCACCGGCGGCGGAGCCGCGTCCGGCAGGGCAAACAGGTTCGTCGCCGCCGCCTCCGCCCGCGCCAGCACTTCCGTCGCCACGAGCGGCTTTCGCCCTAGCGGCAGGGCCAGCGTCATCTCATCAGTCTTCTTTGGGGCATCGCCCAGCATCAAGGTAACCAAGCTTTCGCCCCGGCGCAGCACAAAGTCCGGCAGACGCACGCCCGTCGCCGAGACTTCCGGCTCCGGCAGGCGCTTCACCCGCCACCCGCCGGTCTCGCCCGCCGCCCGCCGCTTCGCCGTCTCGCGGAGCAGGTCTTTGTGGAGCGTCAGCCCCGCCTCAAACCGCTTCTTGAATGCCGGACGCTCGGTATCCGCCGCCGCTTTCAGCGGCAGACCAAGCACCCGCAGCAGATCAGTACTCAGCGTCAAGCGGAACGGCTTCGCGCCCAGACGCGCCTCGGCATAGCCGCCGGTACTGCGCGTACCATACGCCGAAATCAAATGCAGCAGGCAGCGTCCCAGACGCCCCGCCCGGCGCGGCAGGATTGAAGCCGTATCTGTATCCAAAAGCGTGACCGTGCCGGCGTCTGCGCTGACTACGGCCTTTACGCCCAGCGCCTTTGCCAGCGCCCGCACTTCCGACGCATCGTTTAGCGTCAGCGACAAACCCAAAAGCACGATCTGCGATGCCCGCTTCAGCACCGTATCGAGCGAGTGGAAGTTATACAGCGCGACAATGTCCGCCGGCACCGGCACCGCGCCGAGCCGGGTCAAAATCTGGTTGTCTTCCGAGTCCGAATGCAGCACCATGTCCCACTGCTGGGCCGTCAGGCAGAACTCTGATGCCAACGCTGTGTAGCACTCCGCCCGCCCGGCCTCCGTCAAAAACCCGCCGCATCGCTCGTTGACATACGCATAGGTAAACGCCCGGACATCCACCGGCCGAGTCATCTCGGCGTCCCGCAGCCGCCCTGCGCCGTCCCGCCCGACAAGCTGCCCAAAGTCCGGCGTTTCGCACTTGTAGAACTGCCCCAGGCACGCGACAATGCCCCGCGCCAGCCGGGGGTCGCCGAAGAAGTCGGTCATTGCCTGCGCGTCCATGTCCCGCCGCCGCTTGCCCGCCGCCGCGTCAAAGGTTCGAATGGCAATCTCTAGCCGCGCAATCGCTTTCTTGTCTTTAAGCTGATGCGGATACACCGCCGCCGGCATCCCCGGCGCACTGCCTTTGCGTGCTGTCTTCTTGAAATCTTCCTGCCGAAACGCCATGATTACACCTTCTATTCAGAACCCCTCCCGCTCGTTCCTCGCTCCCTCCCCTGTTAGGGAAGGGCCATACAGCAAGAGCGGCAAGCGAGGACATTCGCGATTATCTTTACTGACTTATCTCTTGCCCTTCCCTAACAGGGGAGGGAGCGAGGAACGAGCGGGAGGGGTTACTCCGCCTTTTCGACCGGCTTGCGCCGCCGCGCCGTCTTCACTTCGCTTGTTCCGCGCGACACAATCTCGTACAGGTACGCATGGCCCGGCTTCGGACGCAGCACCCGGCCTAAACGCTGGATATACTCACGGGTCGTTGACGACCCCGACACCACAATCGCAACATTGGCATCGGGAACGTCCACGCCTTCGTTCAGCACCCGCCCCGTGACCAGCTTGGAATACCGCTGCTGCCGGAACTTGTCGAGTATATCGCGCCGCTCGTCGGCATGGGTCCGGTAGGTGATCGCCGGCAAACACAGACGCCTCGACAGATCGTTCACCAGCACGTTCCATTCGGAAAACACAATGACTTTGTCATCTTTATGCTGAGACAGCAGATCTTCCACGGCCTTGACTTTGCGCTCGGCGTTCATCGCCAGCATCCGCGCTTCCCGGTGCGAGCGCAAAGCCAGCCGCGCCGCCGGATCATGCCCGGCGCTCCGAATCAGCGCCTCAAACAAGTTCGCTGCCCCGGTCATCATCAGCTTTGTCCGGTTCGCCGCCATGTACCAGGAAAAGTCCGCCGTCAGCCGGCCATAACGCGCCTGCTCATCGTCGGTCAAATCCACCGAAACCCGCTCGACTTTGTAGTCGGCGATATGCTTATCCCGCGCTAAAGTCGCCGGCTGACGCTCAAACACCGTCGGCCCAATGAGGTTCGCCAGGTCGTCATGCCGCCCGTCCGAACGCTCCAGCGTCGCCGATAGCCCCAGCCGAAACGGCGCGTCTGCACGGGTCGCGATTGTCCGGTATGACGCTGACGGCAGGTGATGCGCCTCATCGAACACCAGCAGCCCAAAGCGCGACAAATCCCGCTTCGGCATCGCCGCCGAGTCGTAGGTAATGACCGTAATCGGCTTCTCGCTCTTAAAGCCCCCGCTGATCATGCCGACTTCGGCATCGGTCAGCCCAAACTTCGCGCAAATCCCGTCATGCCACTGATGCATCAAGTCAATCGTCGGCACGACCACCAGCGTCGCGACCTTCATGGCTTCCAGCGCCATCAGCGCGACAACCGTTTTGCCCGCGCCCGTCGGCAGCACGACCACGCCGCGCCCCTGCGCCTGCCCCCACGCCGTCAGGGCTTCTTTCTGGTAGGGCCGGGGCGTCAGCGCAATCTCCGGCAGGGAAAACGGCAGGGCGTACTCGTCTGAGGCTGCTTCCAGCCATGCGGTTTCCGCGTCTTCGCCTTCTTCCTGCTCCAAGTCGGCAGCAAAGAGGTCCAGTTCAATTTCAGTCAGTTCCGGCATAAGTTTTCCTAACGTGAAAAGCGTGGAACTGAAGTTCTACGCTGTGGGGCGAAGCGCCCAATCTCGGCCTTCGCCGAGAAGGAGCAGAACAAGAATATCTTTGTCCGCGAAGGCGGATATTGGGCGTCTGCGCCCCACAGCGTAGAACTTCAGTTCCACGCTCTCAAAATGCTTACTCAAACAGCGAAAGCTGCCCCCAGTCGGCCAGCCGCTTTGGGCCGACCCCGTGGACGCCCGCCGCCCGGCCCGACCGCACCGCCTCCGCCAGCTCTTCCGCCGTCTCAACGCCCAGCGCCTGGTGCAGACGCTGGGCTAGGCGCGGCCCAACCCCCGGCGCAGTCATTAAAGCCCCAATATGCGGCGGCAAATCCGCGCATAGCTCGGCGAAGTATTCCATCCGCCCCGTCCGCGCAAGCTCCGAAAGCTTCCGCTGCATCCGGTCGCCGAGAACCCCTTTGCGCCGCCGCAGGCGCTCCGTGCCGTCCCGCAGCACCGAAACCGCGTCGTCGCGCCGGCCCATCAGCGCCCGTGCGCCCCTCTCATATGCCTGCACCCGGTAGGGGTTATCCTGCTTGTCGCGCAGCAGCGTCGCGATTTTCCACAGCGTCTGCGCCATCTCTTTATTCGTGAGTTGTGTGTTCATTTGGGTGTTTTTCATCTACCGAACAGATGTCCTATTATACCCAAATAAGACTCTTTTCGTCTACATTTTGTTCCGAGTCCGCTGCTTGACAGACTTCCGAATTCACGGTATCATAGCGTAACAATAGGTGAGGGGAACACGCACAAATGGCAGCCAAATTTTGCTCGCAATGCGGCCAGGAAGTCTCGTCCACAGCCAAGTTCTGCCCGAACTGCGCCGCCCCGCTTTCTGCCGGTACTCCCCCGCCCAGCGTCATCACCCATTCCCTTGATACCGCCTCCCGCAGCTCACGCTCCCTGCTCCTGCCCGCCGCAATCGCCGCCGTTGTCGTGCTGGCCGTTGCCCTCGGCCTTCTCGCCAACTCTCGCCGCCAGGCATCGCTTCTCGTCAGCCCGCCCGCCGCCGTCATCACCGCCCCCGCCGTTACGAATGCCCCGGTCCAAGCGCCGATCACCGCGCCGCCCTTGACCAACACTCCGGCACAGGCCCCGATCACCGGCCCTGCCGTCACCAACGCCCCCGACAAGCCCGTGCCCAGCCTGCCGCCTGATGTCGCCGCGTATTTGAACTTCTTGTCGGGGATTGAGCGCAAGCGTGTCGCCATGAACAACGACGTGTCCGGCGCAACCGCCATGCTGGGGGTCGCGCAGGGGATGCAGGGGCAGGGGGGAATGCCGACCGGCGACCCCGAAGAAGCGGACAGCACAAACAAGCCGCAGGACGCCGCCAAAGCAAGCGCCCAGAAGCTCTCCCAGGGCTACAGCGACTACGCGGTCAAGTGGCAGGCCCTGCTCCGCGAGTTCCGCTCCATGCCCCCGCCGCCGTCCTGCTCGCTGCTCGCGAACCACTATTTCACGTTTCTGAGCGACTACACCACTCTCATTACTAAGATGCAGGTTGCGGTCCTGAACCACGACTCGTCCGGCCTGCCCGACATCAGCGCCGTCGCGTCGGTTCAAGCCCAGGTCAACACCGACGGAACGGCGGCAGATACCGCCCTGTCCGACCTCTGCACCCGCTACGGCGTCCCCAAGCCCTTCGTCATCGCCCCCGAAGGTGCCGCCCCGTCCCTGCTGGGGCATTAGGAACAAAAACAACCGGCACTGGAAGTGCCGGTCTACTGTTGAGTGAAAGTCGAAGCGACTACAGAGAATATAGAGAAGACCAGGGAGGGTATTATGGCGGATGTTTACGAAGAAGCCTATTATCATTTGATATGGGCGACGACCAGGCGCGAGGCGATGATCACGCCGAGTGTCGAGAAGACGCTGTACGATTATATCTATCAGAAGTGCCGTGAGAAGGAAGCGTTTATTTATGCACTCGGCGGAATGCCGGACCATGTACATCTGGTCTGTTCGGTTCCCGCAAAAATCTCTGTTTCCGACTTCGTGCAGCTTATCAAGGGAAGTTCTTCGTACTATGGCAGTCATCATCGCCAGAGTGACTCCCTGCGCTGGCAGCGAGGCTATGCCTACTTAACCTTTGCCAAGCACGACCTTGACGCGGTAGTCAGCTATGTGCGGAGCCAGAAGAAGCACCACGCAGAAGGCAAACTGTGGCCGAGCTTAGAGCGTTTGCCCGGTGCTGACGAATAGATAGCTGTTCGCATTTTTATTCTTTAGTCGCTTCGACTTTCACTCAATAGTAGACCGGCACTTCCAGTGCCGGTTGTTTTTGTTCTTAATCACCCCGTCCCATTCCCCGCCGCCACATCCTGCCCGCGCAAAATCGCCAGCCGCCGCTCGGCCACCCAGAACAACCCCCACGCCAAACCCGCCGCATACAGGCTGTTGACCCCCAGCAGCGCCGCCCACATCCGCCAGTTCGAGGGATAAGAATCCAGCAGGTACTCATACTCGACATACGCGCTCGCGCCTAAAAAAGACACAAACAGCAGCGTAGACAGTCCCTTGAGCGTCTTCTGCATCACCGGAAACGAGGTCAAAGAAGCGCCGAGCGCGATCCCCAGCACAAACAGCGCCGCCACAAAAAGCTGCCCGCTCGCCCAAACCGCAAGCGCCGGCTCAAACCCAACCAGCGGCGACGACACCCCGTACAGCAAAAAACACGCAAAGCCTGCCCCTGCCCAGAGTGCGCCGACCGCCGCCGTCTGCCCAAACACCTTGCCCCAGAAGATCTGCGGGACCGAAAGCGGCGAGATTACAAGAAACCCCCATGTCCCCTGCTCCCGGTCTTTCACAATCAGCCGCTCGCCGATGATCTGCCCGCGCAGGCCCAGCACCAGGCACTGCACCGAGAGAAGAAGGGACGCGAGTTCCAGCAGGACGCCCGTCCGAACGCCGGTCCCGGCGCTGACATGGATGGCATCGGAAAAGAACTTAAATGGCGACAAATCTGAAAAGCCGTCAATCAGCACCGGGTAAGACAGCGAAAGAGCAGCAAGCGCCGCCAGCGAAACCGGGGCCAGCACCAGCCAGTCGAACCAGCGGCCCGACCGGGTCCGCACCCGCATCTCATAGGTGAACAGCGGGTTGTCGGTCCGTGCCGTCACCCACGTCATCAGCGCCGCCGTCTGCTTCTCGTTCCGCGCCGGTGTCCGCTTGACCGAAGCGGCAATGGCGGTTTTGGCTTGCACCGGCTGCGTCTGCCGGCCAAACACCAGCATCAAAGCCGTGCCGACCAGCAGCGGCCCGGCGGCGCAGGCTGGGAACGACGGCAGCGTGCCGAGATGCCACCACGGAAACCGGCTGAGTACCCCTGGTCCGCCCGCAAACAGACGCACCCAGGCCGACGCCGGAGAAAGCGCCGCCAGCACGCTCCCGCCGGGAACCGAAAGCGCGGCAAACGGCAGGCCGTACAGCAGCGCCGCCGACCCCCATATCCCGATCTTCGGAACCGCTCGGCGCACGCCCACCGCCCAGACCACAGCGCCAACCCCCGCCGCCGCAATTTCCCCCGCGACTTTGTACACCGGCGCGGCAAACGGCGACAGCCTGCCGCAGGCGCAGACCAAGAGGAACATTCCCCCTGCGACGCCGAGCGGGCGCAAGGAGCGCTTCAACGCACGGCGCAAGACAAGCCCCAGCGGCCGAAACTCCGTCAAAGACTTCAAGCGCGGCTCGACCGCCAAAGCACGGCTGTAAACATTCGGCAGCGAAACCCCGCCGAGCAGCGTCAGCAGCCCCGCCGCGTTCCAGCCCGGCCCGGACATGAACAGTCCGGCCAGACCTGCCGTATCGCCGCTTTCCACCCAGGCCCGCCAGACCACCGCAAGGGCGCAGAACGCCATGATCCGAGCCGTCCAGCGCAGAAGCGTCTGTGCCCGCGTCCATACCGGCAGCCGCCGCATCTTGCTCAGACTCCCCGCCGACAGCGCGGACGCTGACGACAAGGCCGACCCTGCCCACTGCATCACGGCCAGCGGCAGAACATAAAAAACCGGCGATAAACTCGCGTGGAAGAACGGCAGCCGGTCGCACAAAATATGCGCTGCATAGTACGGCCAGGTCAGAAACAGCAGAAACGAGAAGCCGGTTGAAATCGGCAGATGCAGCGCCGAAAAGAAGTGGGCCAGCCAGCCGCCGCCAATCGCCCCCAGCCCCTGCGCCAAAAACAAAAAACTCAGCGCCGCCGGGAACCCCGGCCCAAATGCAGTGGTTCGCCGCGCCGCACGGCGGCCCGCCGCCGGCGCAAACTGACCCGGCACGGCGTCCGGCGTCTGCGCCAGTCCCGACAGCGCCGGAACCGCATACCCCGGCGGCTGATAACACAGGAATAAAAACAGCAAATACAGCGCCGCCGCTTCAGGAAATGTCAGCCCGCCAAACTGCCCCAGCAGCCCGTATACCGGCAGGCCCGCCAGCGCGACCAGCAGCGCGGACCGGGCCGGTCCCACCCCCATTGCCAGCAGCATCTCCGCCCGCCGCAGCGGTGTCATCAGCAAATCCGGCAGCGTCGCCCGCCGCGCCTCATCTGCCAAAACCACCGCCCCTGTCGTCCGTGCATTGGAAATCAGCAGCACATGGACAAACGCCAGCGCCGCGAAAACCGCGCTCGGCAGGGCCGCTCCTCCAAACAAAAAGCGGAGAAACAACTGGAAGCCGAGGCCGTGCTGCCCTTCCAGCGATAGCCCGCCGATCAGCATCCCGCCCAGCACAGCAATCGTGACCGCCAGCCGCAGGGCTAATCCCGCCCGCCGCGCCTCCGCCCGGCTTGCCTTCAGCAGAAACGGATTATCCCGCAGCCACACCGGCCTTGACGCACCGCCAAGCCCAAAATCCGCCCGCATCTGCCGGAGCAGCCACACCGTCCGCCGCCCCCAGCGTCCCACCCGCCGCGACCGAAAAATTGAAAGCAAATAAGCCAGCATACAAGCGCGATTGTACCACGCCGCCCCTCAAAAAGTGTGAGTGCCCCGTGCTGCCAAAGCAGCCAGAAACTGCCGCACTTCTTTCAGACCACGAAGCGTCACCACCCGGCAGCCTCCGCCGCAGCGTGTGATATTCGCCAGCACCTGAGCGCGGTTGTCCTGCGGGTAACGCCAGACCCATTTCAGCAGCGTTAGGTTCAGTCGTTCCGGGCAGCCTGCCGCCATGCCGACACGGCTCCGACCCATGTTCTGCAAAAAGCGCTTGACCGTGCGTAACACACAAATCCACCGAGGGAAATCCAAAAAGAGGATCGTGTCAGCCGCCGCAAATCGAATTGCCTGCGTCCGCAAATGATCGCCATCTATAATCCAGTTCGCGCGGCTGACCATTTCCCGAACAATCGCTTCCTGCTCTGGTGGCGAAACCCGAACCCAACCCGGCTTCCACAGCAAACGATCCAAGTGAACTACGTCCAAGTTGAGTATACGGCCGAGCTGCTCCGCCAGCGTAGATTTGCCGGAACCCCCAGAGCCGACGATGACGATTCGGTCCATCGCAAAATCATACCATACAAAAAAGCCTCCGCTTCTGTCGAAGCGAGGGCTAGTCTTACTTGCCGTCAGGCTAAACTCGGTACATTTACCATGATGCCGGCGAACGGCGGGGCGGTCCTTAACTCTGCTCCATGATGCTGTCCAAAGCCTGCTGAATAGATTGTCTCTCCGGCTCTGATAGCCTACCTAAGTAGGAGCCGATGAATTGCTTATCAACAACCGTTAGCTGGAATGCAAGCGCAACAGAAGGCTTCGGCAAACCATTTGCCGACGTCACCTCGATTAATGTTGTGCCGGGAAACCGCAGAGCATCCATTTGAGTGGTAAGCGGCAGAAGTAGGACGGTTGGCAACTGAGCGGTCGCCGCTGCTGACTGCATCACCACTGCCGGACGACGCCCGGCTTGTGCGCGGCCGCCGCGCGTGGGGAACTCCACCCAGTAGATGTCGCCGGGGTTCATGCTTCGTCCTCATAGGAGAACTGCGCCCATCCTGACTGGCTCAACCCCTGCCACTCCTCAAGCTCTTCGGTTAGCTCCGCGCTCATCGGCGCGTCCGTGAGCGGGACCAGCAGAAGGCCACTGCGGGTCTCGATGACACGCACAGAAGTTTCCGGCAGCAGCCCGCTCCGCTCCTGAACATCGGGCGGCAGTGCGAGCTTCCCGTCACGTTCAATAGTCATTGTCGTCATGGCTGTTTCCTTTGAACAGAGTGTACCCGAAATAAAAAGCCCCCGCTTCTGTCGAAGCGAGGGCTAGTCTGAGTTGCCGTTAAGCTAGGCTTGGCACATTTGCCGTCACATCGACAGACGGCGGGGCTGTCTCCATCGTCTTCATCTTGACGCCGTTCTTGGGCTTCTCGGCCTTCGGCGCGTCCATCGGCTGCAAAGCGGCGTCAATGACTTCCTGGACGTTCTTTGCAAAGATGAACGACATGCCCTTGCGAAGCTCCGCCGGTATGTCTTCGGTCAGGTCCTTGCGGTTGCGCTCCGGCAGGATGATTGTCTTGATCCCCGCCCGCTTCGCCGCCAGCACCTTCTCTTTGATGCCGCCGACGGGAAGCACTTTCCCTGACAGCGTGACCTCGCCGGTCATTGCCAGCGCCGGCTTGATCGGGCGGCCTGACAAGAGCGACGCAATCGCCGAGGTCATCGTGACGCCTGCGCTTGGCCCGTCCTTCGGCACCGCGCCCGCCGGCACATGAATGTGCAGGTCCGACTTCTCGTAGAAGTCCGGCGCGATGTTCAAGGCTCCGGCATGGGCGCGGACATACGACAGCGCGGTCTGCGCCGATTCCTTCATCACATCGCCGAGTTGCCCCGTAAGCTGCAATCCCTTGCCGCCGGTCATCTGCGACGCTTCAATGAAGACAACGTCGCCACCCACCGGGGTCCAGACCAGGCCCGTCACGACGCCCGGCTGCTCGGTGCGCTCGGCCACCTCCTCGTACTCAAAGCGCGGCGAGCCGAGATACTTCTCCACCTGCTTGGCGTTAATGGTCATCGGCGACTTGCGCCCGTCGGCGAACTCACGGGTGGCCTTGCGGCAGACTGCCGCGATTTGCCGCTCCAAAGAACGCACGCCGGCCTCGCGGGTGTAGCCCCGAACAAGAGCCTTGACACCGTCCTCGGTGAACTTCACGCTTGTCAAGCCATGCTCCTCAACTTGCTTCGGCACCAAATGGCGCACGGCAATCTGCACCTTCTCTTCTTCCGTGTAGCCCGACAGCTCGATAATCTCCATCCGGTCCCGCAGCGCGGGCTGAATAGTGTCAAGCTGGTTGGCCGTGGTCACGAACAGCACCCTGGACAGGTCAAAATTCACGTCCAGGTAGTTGTCGCGGAACGTCGCGTTCTGCTCCGGGTCCAAAGCTTCCAGCAGCGCCGATGACGGGTCGCCCCGATAGTCGGCCCCGACCTTGTCAATCTCGTCCAGCACAAACAGCGGATTATTGCTTTCCGCCCGCTTGATGCCCTGAATGATCTGGCCCGGCAATGCCCCGATATACGTCCGGCGGTGGCCCCGGATCTCCGACTCGTCATGCGTGCCGCCGAGGCTAATCCGAACGAACTTCTTGCCCATCGCCGCCGCGATAGACTTGGCAAGGCTCGTCTTGCCGACACCGGGAGGGCCGGTCAGGCACAAAATCGGCTGCCGGATGTCGCCCTCAGGCCGGAACTTGCGGACTGAGAGATATTCTAAGATGCGGTCCTTGATCTTCTCCAAGCCGAAGTGGTCCTCGTCCAGCTTCTGCTTGACACTCGGAATGTCCAGGTTGTCCGGCGTGGACTTATCCCACGGCATCGCGACCAGCCAGTCCAGATAGGTCCGGGTCGTGGTGTAGTCGGGCGCTCCCGGCGACATGCGCTGGAGTCGGTCAAGCTCGCGATTGGCCTCCTTTAAGGCATCTTCCGGCATATGCGCGGCTTCAATCTTCGCCCGCAGCTCGTCCATCTCCTCGCCGCGCTCGTCGCCCTCGCCCAGCTCCTTCTGAATGGCTTTAAGCTGCTCGCGCAGGTAGTAATCGCGCTGAGTCTTGTTGATCTCCGACGACACCTGCGACTGCAACTTGGAGCCAAGCTCCAAGACCTGCACTTCGGCGGTCATCAGGGTCAAAAGCAGGTTCATCCGCTCCTTGAGATTAACCGTCTCCAAAATGCGCTGCTTGTCTTCTGCCGAGATCGGCGAATGCGCGGCGATTAAATCGGTCATCACCGCCGGGTCGTCAATGGACGTGGACAGGCCCACCAGCTCGTCGGGCATATTCTGGGACAGCGAGACGGTCTTCCTAAACAGCTCGCCAATGGAGCGCTTCAGTGCCTCAATCTCGACTTTATCTTCCGCCGCAATCTCGGTCTTGGCGTCTAGGACCTTGACCCGCGCCTTCAGGTACGGCTCCTCGCTCGTGATCTGCTGGATCTGGATGCGGGCGACGCCCTGGACAATCATGCGAATGCCGTCCGGCACCTTCGCCATCATGCGGACAATCACCGCAACCCCCATTGGGTGAATATCGCCTGCGGTCGGGTTCTCGACCGAGGAGTCTTTCAGCGCGACCACGCCGATAATCCGGTCCCCGCCGGAGACGGCTTCGTCTACCAGCTTGATGCTGTTCTCGCGGCCCACGGCAATCGGCGCGACTAAGACCGGGAAAATCACCGTATCGCGCAGGGGCAGCAGGGCCAGCTCTTCCGGGATCGGCGGATGGCCTTCGCCTTCGGAGTTGATCTGCGAGACGATCTGCTCGGCCACTTCGCCTTCAATCGGCATATCTTCGGCAATGGCGTCCACATGCGCCTGTATTTCTTCGTTGTTGTTTGTATCGGACATGATTAACGGTTGTCCTCGTTCTCTCTAGTGTCTTCTGTGCTGTTATATTCCGTACTAATCGGAATAATCTGCGGCCCCACTTGCCCCGCGCTGCGCTTCTTCGGCAGCGTCACCAGCAAAAAACCCTCTTTGTAGGTCGCTTTGATCGCGTCTCGGTCTAGCCGAATGCCGCCCGGCAGGGCGACCGCCCGCTCAAACGGTCCGAAATAAATCTCCATCTGATGGCACCGCGTCCGCCCGTCCCGGTCCCGTGCGCTTTCCGAGCGCGACCCGCTGACATTCAGCAGCCGGTCATCGGGCGACAGCGACACCTGCAAATCGTCGGCTTTGACCCCTGCCAGCTCCACCTTCACCAGCACGGCTTCTTCCGTCTCGTGAATATCAATCGGCGGCTGCCAGAAGCGACCCGCGCCGCCCGCCGGGATCGCAAAAAATCCGCGAAACATCTCATCCGACACCTGCTGCATCTCGCGCTCCATCTGCCGGATGATGTCGCGGTAATCGTTATACGCCATAGCCTTGCGTCTCCTCTGTGTCTTCAGTCTATGCCTGCTGGTAACAATTTCTCGGAAGTTACTTGAGTTTGGTACGCTCAATGGAAAGAACGCAGCAGGAGAAACAATAGTTCCCGGCGTACTCTGCGTTCATGGACCTTGTGCTGCTGATTGTGCTGCTGTTCTTTTTAGTTCTTGTCATTGGCGCTGTCTGGACTCATCTTGCCCAAGCTTCTCTGCGGGAAATGAACATTGGAGCAAAGCTGATGCGCGAGAAGCGCTATCCCGACGCCGAGGCACACTTCCAGCAGCTTTTGACCAAACGCCTGCCGCCTGGCGTTGAAGCGGACACACGCCGCCGTCTTGCCGATACGCTTGATGTTCTCGGCAAATCTAATGAAGCTGCTGCCGAACGCGAATGTGCCAAGACAATCATAGCCCGAAACCCGCGTGATGCTAAAGCGCAAGAGGCGCGAGGTGACTTGTTGAAACGCAAGCATCAGTATGATGAGGCTTGTGAAGCGTATATGCTGGCCATCGGTAAGATTTCAATGGACCGACCGCGGCAGGCCGCAATCATGGCGAAACTTGTATTCGCGCATCACGAAGCTGGCCGGACTTCCGAGGCTTTACAGTGGGCGAAAAAATCGCTCGCGAACCTGCCAAGTCCTGAGACACATCATATCATGGAGCGAATGGCTGGATATGGATATACAGATCAGGGCGATCTTGAAGAAGCGGAGCGTCATTTTCAGGAAGCGTTGCGTCTCTCGGATTGGGCAGATAATCGTGAAGAAATAGCGAACAACCTAAGCATTCTTGCTGGTGTTCAGCATAAGCGTGGACAGTTTCAAGAAGCAATCGCATCCTGCCATCAGGCACGGAAAACTTTCGCGGGTCCAGTCCAGCTATCTTATACGATCGAGAAAGAATGTTTGCGTGATATGGGGTGCTTTGACGAAGCGCGGGCTGTTATGAAACAGTGCCGACTTGTCCTTGATTACGATCAGCCTCATCTCAAACGACGGATGCTTGCGCTATCTGCCTTCGGTTCGGCCGTGATCGAAGTTCGTGCGGATCAGCCGGATGCTGCACTTGCTTTTCTAGAACAAGCGCGTTCAGGGTTCGAGGCGGAAACGGTTTCTTCTGATACCTGGCCGCCCTCCCCGCAGAAAGGGGATGATAAAATGTTGCTGTGGTGCGACGCTACTAAATCTCTGGCGCTTGCCCAACGCGGCGATGCTCAAGAGTCGCGGCGGCTGCATGAGAGCGTTCTGCTACGCCTGCCTGCGCTGTCTGGTGATCGGAACAGCATGTCGGGTGTCTACAACATGCTAGGCAGTGCCGCGTTTGCTCTAAGCGATCTTGCTGAAAGCAAGGCTTTATTCCAGCAATGTCTCAACTACCAGTTCTACCCGGTCGGGTTGGCTTCTGCAAATCATTGGCTCGGCGAAACCCATCTGTGCCTCGGCGAGACCGACGCCGCTCGCGACTTTTTTCGGCAGGCGGTCGCGCCCGGCATTGATAGCCTCGATGCCCGCCGGGCGCAGGCTCGGTTAAGCGAATTGGGCAGGTGACAAATCAGTCACAATCTTGGTGTTGACAGATATGTCAATTCTGACATACAATGCTGCTTGAAGACATGAATGGACAAGGAAGTTATCTGGCTGCATGGCGAAGTGAAAACGCCGCCTTTTTCTGATGCGGCTCGCATTGAAACGGGTGTCTATCTACGGCAGCTTCAACAGAGGGTTCTACTTTCCATGCCATACTCGCGCCCTATGCCCAGCATTGGTCCACGGTGCCATGAACTGCGTGTGCCTGATGAGGCTAATACTTGGCGCGTTATTTACCGCATTGACAGCAGCACAATCGTCATTGCTGAGGTGTTTGCCAAGAAAACGCGAACGACGCCGCCGGACGTAATTAAGAATTGTCAAAGACGTTTCGCTCAGTATGACGGTAGCTGAAAGTAGGAAAATTATGGATGCAGAAAAGCGCAGACGACTGGAAGCGGCAGGATTTCGCATTGGAACCGTGGCGGAGTTTCTTGGCTTGACGCCAGAGCAGAGTGAACTTGTCGAAATCAAAGTGAATCTCAGCAACGCCGTCCGGCAGCAGCGCAGCGTCAGCAGTTTGTCGCAGAATGAACTTGCCGAAAAAATCGGTTCCAGCCAGTCGCGGGTCGCCAAAATGGAAGCGGGGGATGCGAGCGTCTCACTGGATTTAATGATCCGGGCATTGCTGGCGGCAGGAATGACGCGCGGGGAGCTTGCCGAGGTCATTGCCGGGGAACAGCCGCTGCCTGCTACTAATGGTACCGGCAGCAACGGCACCGGCAAGAAACGCGCCTCGAAAACGCTCACGCCTCAGCCGCAGGCTGTGGAAGCCTGATGCGAACACGCACCGCTGACACAGAGGAATGCAGGACGGAGCGGCTAGGGCCGGAGATTTCTGATCTTATCGTGGCGTTCGCGCCGGACACGCTGGCCCGTCTGCCGGTGCAGCAGGAAACGGCATCGGGGGAGTTTGACCAGCGCGGCAACCGGTGGGAGGCGCAGATTGTCCGGTCGCTGCCTGCCGAAGACGGCCTCTTAGACCCGGCGGCCGTGGACCGTCTGCTGGTGGCGGTCCATGCCGGCATTCAGGGCATCTCGGAGGAGTTCAGCCACGGCCTGCGGGTGGCATCCCTGTTGCGTCCTCTGCTCCACGCGCTGCGGCAGGCGCGTCCGGGCGGCGGCGCGATCCGGGTGGTGGACATCGGGTGCGGCACGGGCTACGTTGTCCGCTGGCTGGCGGCGTTTGGGGAACTTGGTCCCGATGTTGAGCTGCTGGGGGCCGACTACAACGCGGCCTTAGTTGCAGAAGCGGCGCGGCTGGCGGACTGTGAGAATCTGCACTGCGGGTTTGTCGTCGCGAATGCGTTCGGACTGGCCCAGCCTGCCGATGTGCTGCTGTCTACCGGGGTGCTGCACCACTTTCAGGGCGCGGCATTAGAAGAGTTCTTCGGGCATCATGCCGAATCAGGCGCTTCGGGGTTCCTGCACTTTGACTTCCAGCCGTCGCTGTTTGCCCCGCCCGGCGCATGGGCGTTTCATGCCCTGCGGGCGCGTCTCGCCCTGGCGCGGCATGACGGCGTGTTGTCCGCCCGCCGGGTGCATTCGGGGGTGCGTCTGCGGGACGCCGCGCAGGCCGGGGCGTCCGGCTTTCAGACCGCCGTTTATTCGGCACGGGCCGGAGTGGTGCCGCTGCCGCCGTCGTTCCACACGCTGGTCGGCCTACGCCCGGCGCTGGTGCCGCTGTTTGCCGACGCGCTTGGCCCGGCGTCGGGTCGCCTCACCGACTGGAACCCTTAATGCCGCTGGCCCTGCCGCTTTCAATCCTGTTGCTGCTGGCGCTGACCGACGGTGCGTTTTCCGGCTACCGGGCGGCGCCGGGGCGCGATGCCCGGCTGTTTAAGCGGGACTTCTACGGGCAGGCGATGGGACGCGGCATTGTCTATGCCCTGGCCGCATCGGTGCTGGCCGGTCTTACCGCTGATCTGCTGCTCGCGCTGTCCCCTGACCCCGTGCCTCTGCTTGCCGCGCTAACTCGTGCCGGGGTCTGCCTGCTGGAAGTCTACCTGCCCTATGCTGCCGTGACCATCCTCGCCTTTGCCGTGCGCTCTGTGCCGTCGGTAGACATTCGCAGCACGGCCTCCGCCCTGCTGTTCGGCCCGCTCGACCTCCTGCGCCCGGCCGTCGCCGTCGCCGGGGTCCTCTGGGCCGCCGACAGCACACGCCGCCCCGAAGTCGTTCTGCTTGGTGTTCTGGTCCTCGCCCTCATGCTGTCCTGCGAGGGCTTACTAAGCCGCTTCTACGCCCGGCCTTGATACGCCTCGTCCCTTCGCTTGACTTTGCCCCGCCGGGCCGTCACAATGCGCGTATGCAAGTTTCCATCATTGCCCTGCTGATTTTAGGCGGCATCGGCCTGACCGTGCAGTCTGCCGTGAACGCGCGTCTTCGGGAAGCGGTCGGGGCACCGGTGCTGAGCGCGATTGTCTCGTTTGGGGTCGGGCTTGCCGCGCTGGGCCTGCTGGCGGCGTTCGGCGTCCTGGGCCGGGGGCGGGTGTCGCTGTCTCTCTTACAGGAAAACCCGTGGTGGATCTGGACTGGTGGCCTGTTCGGGGCGTTCTACGTTGTCCTGGCTGTGGTGGCCGTCCCGAAAGTCGGCAGCGCGGTCGTCGTCGCCTGCGCCGTCTTCGGCCAGATCGCCGCCGCGCTGGTACTGGACTCGTTCGGCTGGCTCGGCGTTCCCCGTGCGCCCCTCAACGTCTGGCGCATCGCCGGGGCCGTCCTGCTCATGGCGGGCGTGCTGCTCATTCAGCAGAAGAAGTAGCCGTGCCGATGGGCCGAACGGGCTGACTACTCTGTCGGCTTGTCCCGGCGGCGTCTCCTGATCTCGTACCAAACCCAAAGATTAAAACAAAGAATCAGAAAAGTGGACATCCCACTCCCCCCAGTCAGCAGATGGAACCAACTAAAAGGACTCTGCTGCGAGTGGTGTCCTTGCCAGTAAAAACCAGTCTCTACTAAACCAAATCCACTGGTGGACAGGATTACCCAGAATGGGTTGCCTCCCCTCGGATCAAAGAACCCAAGCGGCTTTGGAACCGGCGGAGGTTGCGAAGTAGGAGGCGGGGGCCAAACTGTGTCATTCTCTCTGTCGTCCTCACTCCCTGGCATGATGAGTAGCTTCTTCCTGAGTATGTCCCACAAGGCCGCTGCCTGTCACAGAAAAGGGCGAGCGCGAAAGAAAGGGCAGGGAGGTAAACCCGGCCCCCTACTCTTCACCCTTTCCTTCTGAAAGGAGAGGGTAGACGCGAAGCGGCCGGGTGAGGTTCTTCGGGGTGAGGTCTACCGCACCGTGAACTGAGTGATCTCGCTGTAGCTCTGGGCGGCGTTCGTCACCGGCGCTGTCGCCTCGGCTGTTTCGGTCTCGTCGGCAGCGGCCACGACGACGACATAGTAGGTGCCGGTGCCGCCCTGGGTGAAGGCCACGCTGGTTGTTGTCGCCGAAAGCGCCCCGGACTCGAACTGCGTCGCTGTGTTGATGCTGGGGTACTGGGCGTAGACGAACACATAGTACTTGGTCGCGCCCGTGACCGCATTCCAGGAAATCGTCGTCGGGCTGATAACCGTTGCGCCCGCTGCCGGCGCGTTCAAGGTCAGCGCACTGAGCGGCGTGACGGAAACCACATTGGAAAGCGCCGACTCGCTGGCTGTCGTTGCAGTCCCGGAACCGGAAGTCGTTGTCACCGGATACAGAGCGCTTAACGCGAAGTTGTATGCCGTCCCCGCTAAAAAAGGACCATTCTTGTCGGTGGCTGCTGAAACGTAAGTATAGTAGTTCGCGAGAGGGTCCAAAAGAGAGTCGATACGGAGGGTCGGATTTTCCGTGACGGGGTTAGACGCAAGCGCATTGGTCGTCTGGTAAACATAGTAACCCAAAAGGCTAGTCGCGGTGGCGGCGGGCGGGTTAAACAAAATGTCGGTTTCAACCGCGTAGCTGCCGGCGACGGCGCGGGATGCCAATCGCTTGCCCAGCGCCCGGTGGCGGGCCGAAAGACCGGCATACGACGGCGACAGGGTCCGGCGCAGAGCCTCGTACACAGTCCCCGACGACAGCGGGCCGGACTCAAGCCGGGATTGGAGGGCGCTGCCGGTGAGGCCATCCACCGGCTGGGTGAATGTCAGCGCCGCGCCGAGGGCCGGCGCACTTGCCGGCGCGTTCGTGGACGCCGTCAGCGTGAAGTTCTGGGTCAAAATGCTGCCCGGCGTGACGCTGCTCTGCGAGATCGTCGCGTTTTGATTGGTTGCCGCCGTCGTCGCTGCCGTCAGGAGCAGGCTGCCCGTCGGCAGGCTGGCCGGGACATTTGGGATTTGATAAAAGCCGGTGCCGTCCGTAAACGCCTTCAACGACGAGTAGTTCCCACTGCTGGCGGCAGTAGCAATGCTCGGCACCGACAGATAAACGCTTGCACTGGCAATAGCCTTGCCGCTTGTATCCCGCACAATCCCCTGCACCGTCGCCTGCTGGTTCGCCTGCGAAAGCAGAATGTTTCCATTACTGCTTAAACCACTTTGGCCCGTCTGCGAGTCCAGAGCCGTATATACTTCCGTACTGCCTGTATACAGGGTGCCGCCCTGGGTCACCGACGCGCTGATCCGGTGGGCGACATTGCCGCTCAGGTTCGTCAGCCGGTAGTCGCCGGTGCTGATCGTGTTCGTAATCTGCCCCCCGGTGTCCACCGCGATTGCAACGCCGGGAATGCCGCGCCCGCTTGTGTCCGTAACTTTGCCGGCGATCTGCGAATTGTTCTGGACCCCTGTGTTCGTTCCCGGCCCGCCGGTGGTTCCCGGTGTCCCAGTTGACGTGCCGCCGCCCCCGCCGGAGTTGCCGTTGCCGCCTCCGCCGCCGCATCCCGCCAGCAAAGACGCCGACAGCAGCGCCGCACTTCCCGCCGTGAGCAGCCGCAATGCGCCCCGCGTAGTAGTTATGTTCATTAAAAGTGTCCTTTTCGTGTAGAAGGTTGTCATGGCGCGTGAGGGAAACCGGCACTGTATTTGGGAACCGGCACTGGAAGTGCCGGCCTACTTTGTAGTGAAAGTCGAAGCGACTATAGATCAAGAAGGGCCGACGGCCGCTGTTCCGCAGTCGCCTCGACTTCCACGCAACAGTAGACCGGCACTTCCAGTGCCGGTTCCAAATACTAACCCGCCAGCACCGCTAGCGCCACGTCGCAGTTCCGCCGCGCGTTCGCTCGCAGACCCGGCAGCGCGGCCCAAAGCGCTTCGGTCCGTGCGGCCCGCCCCTGCCAAACCCGCCCGATCATCTCCGCAAGCGCGTCCGCGTCCGGCGCAGACAAGTCGTAGACGGCGTCGCCCTGCCCCGACGCCTGCATGAACGCCGCGACTTTCGGGTCATACGCCAGCGCGACCGACGGCACCCCGGCGGCGGCGGCGAGGATCAGCGCATGAAGCCGCATCCCTACCATCATATCACACCCGGCGATAATTGACAAGAGCGCGTCCAAGTCGTTGGGAGGGGAAGCAAGAGGCGCGGGCGCTGCACTTTCCTGAAGCCGCGCCCACTCGCCCGCAAACTGGACTGCAATCGCCGTGTCGCTCCCCGGCTGCATCGGCAGCAGGCGCGGCGTCTGCCCGTGCAGGCCAGGGAAGCACGCGGCGGCGGTCTGGACCCCAAGCTGCTCCTGCCCGTGCCAGGGCCGCAGCGCGACCCCGAAGCCGCTTCCGGCTCCCCCAGAATTGGGGGCAGGGGGGCGAGAAAGCAGAAGCGCCGGGTCGGCAGTGACTTCCACCGGCGGGCGGGAGACGCCGATCTCGGACAAAAGCCGGGCCGAATCGGGATCGCGGACCGTGATGGCGTCGAGCTTGTTCGCCACTGCCGCCACAAGCCGGCGCGAGCGCGGGAGCGTCAGCGGCCCGACACCCTGCGCGATAAACATGGTCTTTTTGCCGAGCATCTGCGCCAGCCGCACGACGCCTAAATAATAGAAAATGCCATGCGCCGAGGTTACGTCTTGAAGCAGGCTGCCGCCGCCGGACAAAAACAAGTTGCACCGGGCAATCGCCGGCAGCAGCGCGGCGGGCCGGTAACGGTCCACAGCCCCGATACCGTGCGCCGTGCGTGTCTCGCTTGGGTTCCCGGACAGCGCGGTCAAGTCCAGTTCGGCAGACGACACGGCCCGAAAGCCCGCGACCAAACCCGCCAAAACCGCCTCGTCCCCGGCGTTGCCGTAGCCGTAATAGCCCGACAGCAGCAGGCGCTTCACTCGGACAGTTCCAGGGGGGTTCTGGCGGGGCGGTCAATCGCCGTCCAAACCAACGCGCCGATAATGGCCCCCAGAACCCAGCCGATGAGGCCGCGCAGGGCAGACACTAAAAGCGGCGTGTGCAGGTGGCAAAACGTGTCCATCAGCGACGACTGCCCAATCGCCCCGACGACCAGCAGCGGCAGCACCCAGGCCGGAAAACGCCGGGAGGCCGCCGCCGCAAGTCCGAGAAACAGCGCAGGGTGGCCCAGCAGAAACTCTTTGGTCCGGGGCCGGACATACAAGTACTTGTCGAGCAATGCCCGTGTTTTGAGTTCCGTTGCCGACACCCCCACGCCGGGGTCGTTGCCGCTCCGGGCCACAAAGAAGGCCAGCGCGACCAGACCGGCCAGCCCAACCACAAGCTGCCCCGCCAGCAGCGGCCTGTCGGCCAAAGCTTTGATGCTGCACCAGAGCGTGTCTCGGCGCTCGGCCCACCCGGCCCGCCGGGGAAGCGCGGCGAGGCCGAGGCCGTAGTACGCCGCGACCAGCGCCACCGGCGTCACCAGCACCAGCTTGACCCCTAGAAACGAGTCCACTTTCAGCAGAAACAGCCGCCCGGCCAGCAGCCCAACCGTCAGCACAATGCCGATTACGGTCACCAAAGTCATTTGGAGATACGCCGTGAACGCCTGCCGCAAGACCTGGCTGTTGGAGGCGTTCGGCTGGAACCGGGGCAGGGCCACCGCGCACAGCCCCAAAGTCGGGAAGACGCACGCCGATACCAGCGCCAGCACTTCCCGGCCCTTCGGCGTCGTTCCCGGCACGGCCAGCCCCAGCGCCAAAACTGCGCCGGCCGCTGCCGCGATCACAAACGCTCGCCCGGTGAGGCCGGTAAAAACGCGGAAAAGCAGCAGTGTCCCGCCGAGGACGCCCAGCGCCATCAGGCCGCGCAGAACTGGGCCTGGCTTTGGGTCGTCGGCATAAGGGTGAGCGGGACCGTCCCCGACCGTCAAATGCGCTTCATGCATCCCCTTGACAATCTTGCCGACGAACGCTGTATTCGCCGCCAGAACGTCCGGGTCATGGCTCAGCCCCGAAATAAAGAGGCGCACATAGCACACCCGGATGTTGCGCTCCTTTGCGGCCCGAACAAACCGCTCCACGGCGGTCGGCTCGTCCATTGTCCCCATTTCGTCGGTTCCAATCGAATGCACCCGCACCGTCTCGGCGTTCGCCAGCCGCGAAAGAGCGTCGTCGCCGAACATCTTGCCCAGCTCGACCGACCCGTAAGCCAGGTGATTTGCTTCGAGCGCGTCCGCTGTCGCCCCAATGAGAGCGCGGTTTCCCAGCACCGACGTTCCCGCAAAGATGACCGGCCCGATGCCCGCCGGCCCGGCACACTGCCGCTTGGTCTGTGCCAGCTCCCAGGGGATATTCTGCGCCGTCACCCCCGTAAAGTTAACCAGGCGGGGCGCAACAAGGAGTTTGTTACGCTTGATCGTGCCGACCGTATCACTGTCCAGGCCAATGGGGATCGAAGAGAACTGCGGCCACGGCGCACTGACCACCAGCCCGCTCGGCCCGTCCGCAGTCACGACAAGCCCCGGCGCTTTGTGCGTCAGCATCTGCACCACTCTCGCCCGCTGCCCCGGAAAACCCGGCGCAAACTGAATGCGGGTCGTGTTCCCGGTGCGTGTATAGGAGACAATGCCGTTCGCGTTCAGCGACGCCGGCGTGTCTTCGGTCACCGCGACGGTCGTAACCCCTGCGTTTTTAAGCTGGGCCAGCACGTCGTCTACCTGCCGGGACGTCGTATTCGCCAGCGCCTGCGCGTCGCCGTAATCCACTACCAGCTCCACGCGCCGGTTCCGCGCCTCCGCCGACCACCGATGCGCCGCCGACACCAGCCCGCCAAGTAGGCCGAAGGCAATGAGAAGCGCCGGAAGAAAGAGCAGCAAAGAAGGTCGTTTGGCCGGAGCGTTGGGCATGGTCGGTGGGTTTGTTATGGTCAAGGGGAATAATTCTCGATGCGGCTGGACAGTGGTAACCGGCACTTCCAGTGCCGGTTCTCGGCGTTAAAGATACGCCCATTATAGCCCACCCGCCCGGCAGGTGTCAAATCCGCCCAAGCGCCACCGCCAATATACCCGGTTGACAGCCCCCTGCCCTCCTGCCATACTAAAACCATGAAACACATCTTGTTTGCGCTTGTTGTTATCTTTGGGATGAGCGCCACCCTTGCCTGCACTGTCTTTCTTGTGCACCAGCACCGGCAAGGCACAGTAATCCATCAGTTCATCGCCTCCGGTCCGGCAAATCTTACGCGGGAAGAAGCGGCGGCCCGCCGGGAAGGGATTCCGCTCACGGCCCAGCAGCTTCAGCAGTCGCTGCCGCCCGCAGACCAAAACGCCGCGCCGCTTTACACGAAGCTGACCAAACTGCTGCATGACAGGCCGCTCGGCCTGCCCAAGTACGCGGAAGGCATGGACGCTCTTCATTCCTACACGCCTGCCCAAATTGCTGCCGTGCGCCGCACCCTCGCCGCCCGGCAGGATGTGATGACACTCGTGCATGAGGCCGCCGACAAGCCGCAGTGCGTCTTTGTCCGGGACTGGAACAAAGGGCGAGATTTAGCATGGCCTGAGTATCAGGCACTTCTTGCTTCGGCTTGGCTCCTCAAAACTGAAAGCTACTTGCTGGCGCGGGACGGGCAGTATCAAAGTGCGATTGCAAACCAGTCGCGCGGCTTCCGTATTGCCGCACATGCCGCTTCCGATCCCGTTTTAATTGAGTATCTGGTCGGCATTGCCTGTGAGAGCCGAACTCTTTCCGGGATGCAGAGCATTTTGACTCTCGCCGGGCCGAACTCTGCTGTGGCTCAGGCTGTCCAAAAGTCGGACAGAAACGCGCCTCCGCGCCCGTCACTGCGCTCTGCGATGGCCGGAGAGACAGGATTTGACTGTCTTTCGTTCGCGCGAATGCACCACTCTGAGAGATATGGCGTTCAGGAAGTCATGTTCGTAGGCGGGCTTTCGCCGGAGAAACCGACCGCTGCTCAACTTGTGTCACCGGCGGAGCAAGTGCGCGTCCACGACTTGATAGACGGCTGGCAGGCCGATTTCCTCAGCCGGATGCGCCAGGCTGTTCACGCCTGCGACTCTTCTGCTGCAACGCGCCGCGCCGTTTTTGCGGCATTGGGAGAGCAGCCTGAATTGCCTGATCCTGAGACGTCTGTCAGGCTTGCCTCTTATGTTTTGCTCCCAGTCTTTAGCAGGATGGACCTGAATGACACCCGTACCCGCGCCCGTGAAGCCGTGACTTTGGCGGCCGCCGCCGTTCTCGCCGCCAGAGCCAGGACCGGCACGTTCCCGGCCGCCCTGCCGTCCCAGTTCACCGACCCGTTCACCGAGAAGCCGCTTGGCTACCACCGCGACGGCGCAGGCGGATTCATCGTCTACAGCGCCGGCCCCACGGGACGCTTCGACGGCGGCAAGCCGAGCGAGAAAACGCCGCCGCAAGAGTCTTTGTTCCGCTACCCGCCCGCACGACTCCCAATCACGCCAGATATGCTAAAATAGACGCATGGCACAGGAATATCAACAGCCTGTAGACAGCACAAGCGAGCCGCCCCACACCCAGCGGATGACAGCGGCGGAGGCCCGCGCTGTCATTGACCTCTGGCAGCAGGAGCGGGTGGAGCAGACTGGCCTGACCGACAAACCTGCCGTACCCGATGTCGCCGAGGGATTGGACATCACCGTCGAAGATGTTCAGCGCCTACTGTCGGAAGTCCGGGCGCGGCGGCTGGAAGAAGAACGCGCCCTCACTGTCGAACAGTTCGTGATGGTCGTTCGTCTGGCCGAAGAAGAGCGAAAACTGGCGGAAACCCAGCGCCAGCGGGCCGACTTGCGGCGAGAACAGGCCGAGGCGGAGCGTCGCCGACATTCCCGGACGCTCCGGCAGGCACGGGCACCGCGCCGCGTATCTCCGCCGCGCCGTCTGCCTCAGCCGAAACAAGACGCCCTGAGCGGGACTTACCAAGTCGCCGGTATTATTTTGTTTCTTTGGTTCGCCTGCTGTCTCTATTATATCGTTGCGACCGCTTTACCCTAGAGATGATACTATGACCAACAAACCCATTGGGGAAGTGATTGAAGCCGGAACGACCGCGTTTGTCGCCCAGTGTCTGGAAGTGCCGCGCGAAATCGTGCCGCGCCTCTACGACCCGCCGCCGTTTGGCTCGTTCGTCAAGATCGGCAAGCCGGCAGAAGTTCCCGCCGAAGCCCCGCCGCTCGGCATCGCCGGAGACAACGCGGAGGAAGACGACCCGTTTGCGCTGGCGTTTGACCCGCCGCCGCCGTCTCAAAGCACAGGAACAGGACTGCCGGCAGCCGTCTACGCGCTGGTGTACGGCGCGAACACGGCGTCGCTAGAGCCGAACCGGAGGCCGTCGGCGCTGGGGTTTGCGGACGAGGATGAAATGCGGCTCCAGCAGCCGCAGATCTTCGAGCTTTTGCGAACGGAGTTTTCGGGTATTCTGATTGCCTACTCGGAAGGCGGCGACAAGCCGCTCCGGCGTCACCTGCCGCCCCTGCCGCCGCGCATTCACAGCCGGGTTTATCCGTGCTCGCCCGACGAAACCCGGCTGCTGACCGAAGACCTCTCGTTTTTGCGCGGCCTGCTGCTGCCGTCCGGCGGGGCGCTTGCGGGCGTGCCGTCGGACGAGCTGGCGGCAGCCTGCCTGCGGATGGCGCGAGAGTCGCACCCGGACGACCAGGTGTTTCTGCTTCGAGCAGGCCGGACTTTGGCGACACTTTTAGCGACCGATTACGAGCGGTTGCAGGCGATATTAAGGAACGTGATATGAGTTTTATACCGAAGACGGGGCGCGGCGCGAGGAAGCGTGGGATTGAAATCCTACGCTGTGGAGCGCAGACGCCGACTGTCCACCTTCGTGGACGAAGAATTGAGCGAGATGTAGGGGCACCGCTTGTTGCGCTCTCTTGGTTTTATTCTGTTCTTTCTCCACGAAGGCGGAGACTAGGCGCTTCGCCTCACAGCGCAGGATTTCAATCCCACGCAATTTATGGCCTCGCTTCTTTTCTTGCCCTTCTGCCTGTTCTTGCCCACGCCCAGCCCCCGCCCATAATAGACCGCGAGGCCGTCTACCAAAAATCCCTGCCGCTGTATCAGTATGATGCGTCAAAGCCGCTGGCCGTCAAGCTGGGCGCGACCCAGAAAATCGGCACAGCGAAGTTTTTGCGGTTCTCCTATGGCAGCACGAACGCCCAGCGGGTCCCCGCCCTGCTGTTCACGCCGCCGAGCGCGTCGGCGGCGCATCCCGTGCCGTGCCTGGTCATCCTGCACGGCCTCGGCGGCTCCAAAGAAATCATGTCCGGTATGGCCCTTGCGGCGGCGAAGTTCGGCTATGCGTCGCTTGTGATTGATGAATACGGACAAGGGGAGCGCGGGCCGCTGAAAACTGCGCCGGGCAGCCAGGCCGAGCAGCTTGCAGTCACTGTTTTGCAGACCGCCGTGGATGTTCGGCGCGGGATAGACTATCTTGCGACCCGGCCCGACATCAACACGAAGCGCCTCGGCCTCGCAGGCGTCTCGCTCGGCGCAGCTATCGGCGCCGTCACGTCCGGCGTCGAGCCGCGCATCAAGGCGGTCGTGTTGATCTCCGGCGGCGGCGACTGGGGACTGATACTAAAGACGCTGTCATCGCGCAGCGCGGTCGTCGGGGGGCGGGATACGTCAGCGTTTAAGAAGATTGACTTTGCTGCGCTGAACGTCCTGCTCGCCCCGGAAGACCCGCTGACCTTCGCCCCGCACATCGCGCCCCGGCCCCTTCTGATGCTCGGCGGGCGTCAGGACACCACCATTGTCCCGCAGGCCCAGTCCGAGTTGTATGACGCCGCCAAACAGCCCAAGCAGATTGTCTGGTATCCCCAGTACGGCCATGTCCCACCGCCCGAAGTGGTCTATCCCGCCATGCAGAAGTTTTTTGCGGCGCAGTTATAGAAGAAGCACCGGCACTGGAAGTGCCGGTTCCTTCTGTACAAGCGTCACCCGTGCAGCGTCTGCCCCGGCGCGAGCTTCGGCGGCGTGGACTGGATTAGCAGGCGGCGCTGATCCAGCACGCTGCCGCCTCGCCCTGGGCCGAGACGCTCCGCGCCGACGCGCCGCCCGGACGCTTTGTCCGGCCCGTGCGTGGCGAGGCCGCGACCCGGCTGGAAGCGCTGCTGGCGGAAACAGCCGCCGCGCGGGCGGAGCCGGATTTATTCAATGCCGGGCTGGCACACACGCTTCTTTCTGCATGGGATGTGTTTGGGCGGGCCGAGAGTGAACAGGGGGGTAGACTTACATCCCGCCGTGGAGCAGGCGCTGCGAGTGCTGCGGGAAGAAGATGACCCGCTGGCGGTGGACGAGATCGCGCGGCAGGTCTGTCTCAGCCCGTCGCGCCTGTCTCACTTATTTCGGGAGCAGACGGGCCTGACGCTCGGCCAGTTCCGCGACCGGCGGCGGATCAAGCGATTTTTGGAGCTGCGGGAGACGGAGCCGGTCCGGACACTCGCGGACTGTGCGCTGCGGGCCGGGTTCGGCAGCTACGCACAGTTTTACCGCGTTTACAAAGCACAGACAGGCTGCGGGCCGCGAGAGGGCCGCAGCCTGCCTGACAACTCGGACAGCTACCCCGCCGCCTGCCCTGACGCCTTCGTGTAGCCCACCGGAACCGCAAACGTAGAGGCCGGCAAAGGCGACTTCGAGACCGAGACCACCGAAGTCTGCACGGTCGTGTTGCCGAGCGGGCTGCCGGTGACGGTCAGCGACGACTTCAGCGGGAACCCTTTAATCTTCTGGAACTGGCTTTGCAGCGCAGCGAACGGCCCCGACCCCGCCGATAGGGCGGCGGGCTGGGGAATGTCGGCGGCGGCCCAGATGTCGCCCTGGATCAGCGTGCCGGGCTGTGACGCCAGCGTTGCGGTCGTGAAATAATGCCGGCACAGATGGCCTGCGATCACTTTGGTCTGCTTTGTGTCTTTGACCGTCACGGTTGTCTGCCCGGCGGACGGGGTGCGGTACGGCTGCACGCTGTAAGTGTGGGTGCGCCGGTTGACGATCTCGGTTTGGCGCGAGGCGCTGTCCACCAAGTAGGTCAATGTCCCGATGTCGAGGCGGGTGCGGCTGCCCTTCGTGTACAAAGCCGTCTGCTGGGGACCGCCTTGAAACAGCGGGTTCCCGGAATGCGCCATTTGCGCTTTCTGCTGCGGGGTCATCGTGTCTTCGTAGGCTTTAAGCTGCGGGTTGTCAATCCGGGTCGTCTGCACGACTTTGAGGTCCGCGTGCGCCGCGCCGCAAACGCTGAGAAGCGCGGCGGCCATCAATAACTTCTGCATCAAATTCAAATTCTCCTGGCTAAACTTACGCCTAATTATTCCCGGACGTTCCCAACCCGAACCCCGCCCGGCGGCTTGATTTCGTACAATCGGTCCAAAAGCCCCGGCGGGAGCAGGCGAATGGCAGTCGTCGTCAGCGCGGCCATTTGGGGAAACCGAACAACGCGCTTTTCGGCCCGCAGGCCGTCCAGGATCACCTGCGCCGCGTCTTCGGGTTCCATTAAAAACGGCAGCCAAGACTGCTCCGTCGTCATCGGGGTCCGAATAAAGCCTGGCTCAACTGTAATCAGGCGAATATTCTGCGCCGCCCACGGCGCCCGCAGGCCATCGCACAGGTGCGACAGCGCCGCCTTGCTCGCTGAGTAGCCCGCGCTCGCCCCCGGATACGCCCGGTCAGCGGCGAGGCTTGACAGCACCGCCACCGAGGCCCCGCCCGCCTGCACCTTTAGTAATGGCTGCAAGGCTTCCAGCCAGTGCGCGGCGCCGAGGACATTTACTTCCAGCAGTGTTTGCAGCGTGTCCGCCGTAAACTCGTCGGCATCCGTCGTCAGCCCAACCCCAGACGACAGCACCACCAGCTCAATCCGCAAGTTTCGCAGGACAACCTGCGCCAGCGCCGCTTGGATAGACACCGGCTCGCGCACATCCGAGACTGCCACCAGCGGCTCCCCGCCGAACATCACGACTTCCCGCGCCACCCGCTTCAGCCGCTCCTCATGCCGCCCGATCAGCGTCACATGCCGCCGCTCCCGCGCCAGCGCCAGCGCCACCGACCGCCCAATCCCGCTGGACGCGCCGACAACGATATGTGTGGAAGTTTGCATAAACCGCGCAGCGCTCTGCCCCTCTTTGTCTGCTAAAGCGTATTCTTTTGGCGGGCAATTTTTTCCCCATACCAAAACATCCAAACAAAAATGCCTGCAACGGCAGCGGAAAGCAGTGCAATAACTGAGGTGTGCTGTTCTAAAGATAATTGGCTTGCCTGATTGCTGTGGATACCGAGGCGATAGGCATTCACCAAATTATAGGCATTCACCGCGACTATGGGAAGCGCACAACATGAAGCTCTCACGAGCCATACCCTTGAATGGACAGGGCGCGAGTCAGGCTCTGGTAAAGTCGGCTTCGGCGGCCAAGAAGACTCTTCAAGATTGCTCATAGCAGCGCAGCCTCCTGTAAAACGCAGTCGCGGATAAACCAGTGCAGCGTCTCCGGCTCGGCAATATCTATACGCCTCCCAAGCAAATTTTCTAAGTCAACAATTAGGCCGCCGGGGAACCAAGACGAATGCACTGGGCCAACGTCCACCAAAAAATCCACGTCACTGTCCGGCCCGGCCTCGCCCCGCACAACCGAGCCGAAAACACGCACGTTGGACGCGCCGTGCTTTTCCGCGATCCGCAGAATGTCCTCGCGCTTCTCTTGAAGCAAACGCGCCAAATCCACCATCTCTGTGACAACCACCATGAGCTACGCCCTCTGCTTCTGATTGTACCCTTACGGCAGCGAGGAACCATCCCAAAGATGCTCTGGGTCCGGGTAGAAGAACGCGGCGATCCCTTCGCCTCTTCCCGTCCGGATGAACCATCCGCCGACAACCTTAGCCCGGATGATATAAGGGCCGGTGTTGCCAAGTATTCCCATCTTTGCCATCTCAGATTTTACTTCTTCCCAAATCAGCATCGCTTACTCCTTGTCCGCAAACACCGCATAGATGGCTTGGATGGCTTTCTCGTACTGCTCGGTGGGAACGCCAACAATGATGTTCAGCTCGCTGGAACCCTGGTTGATCATGTGGATATTGACGCCCGCGTCCGCCAAAGCGGCGAAGACCTGGGCGGCGATGCTCTATTAGAAGTAGCCCTGTTGCAGCACATTCGTTTCTGTTTCTTCTCTGAGGCTTAATGCAGCGTTGACGTGGCTGACGAAGCGAAAGAACATTTCAGGTCGGAACGGGTTGTCGGTTAGAAACTTTTTGTAGGCCGCACGTCCCCTTTGCCTTCCTGCAAAAGAACCATAGGCAGTTCTCACATTAGAGGATAACCGCTTCTGTTTACGCAGAATGATTACTTCGTCTATGTCGGTTGCGGCGGTGCTCTGCGGCGTCATGTCGAGCCATTCGCACAACAGGTAATACTTCGCGCCAGTCACTGCCGATTTAGTGTCATGGGCCGTTGCGACTGCTTCTTGAAACATAGTCTTATCGAAGTTCGTTTTGCACTCCGCAAGGATATAGCCGATGAACAGCGCTTTACTGATAGCATCTTCTTTGTTTGTAAAGTGCCGATCATGAGAAGCGTGAATGAACAGCGGACGCGCGATTGCGAAATCTTGATCTTTGGAACGCACGGTAAGCCCGCCTCCCGGAACGGGAGGATGTAGGCTTGATGAAAAATAGACCGATGAGAATGTCGTCGTCGGCCCCATGATAATGTTCTCGGCTGAACCCGCTTCTATGACGCACTTATAAATCAGATGCGGAAGAAATTCCTCCAGGACACTGTTGTCAAGTTTAATCTGCCCCTTCTGCCGATACAAAAAATCTGCCTCTCGATCAAAAATTACGTCAACATCTAAGTACAAGCGATAGGCATTAAGTAGGCCAACCATCGCACTGACGATAGCTAACTGATTTTCGCCCACGACGGCTTGAAGGTCAACGATCCACTTCTCATACCGCTGGATCGCATTCTCAATGGCTGAAACATCTTCTTTAGGAAGTTTTTCGTTTTCCAGTGCCGCCCGGAGTTTCTCTAAATGTGGAGTTGGCATTCTCATTGTGCAGGACCTTCTGCCCAGCTAACATCTTGAAATAAAGGCGAGGGCTTGACCATTTCTAGCTTGTCAATCGCGTCTTGTATTGCTGGCCTTACTTCGGGCAAGGCGCGATTGTAAGCAGAACAAAGGGCGTCTTCGGCAATTACAATAGGATCGATTAGTATTGCTGTGGCGGGAGCAACACGAAAATGAATAATATCCTCAGTAATCGCAACTCCGAAGCGATTAATGAACACGCGCTCCTGCCGCTTTTCTGCTAAAAGACCAGCACAATGGACACCAATGCGGCTGACAATATCGCCATTGTAAAAGCGCGTCTTTAAAACGTTGCTTTCTCTGCCGACGACAAGCACAAGACGCGCACCAGGTTTACAGACACGGCGAAGTTCAGCCAGCGTTTGTGCAATGTCCAGGCAGTATTGAATGACAGTTAAGAACCTATTTCCTCTGTGTTTGCGGTTAGAGCCTATTTCCGATTTGGCAATGTGCAGTAAATTCCACCCAAGCGCTTCTGCTGAGGCCCGGTACTGCTGATGGTAATTAAAAACATTGATATACGGTGGGGAAGTAAGAACCAGATTAACAGAGGCGTTAGGCAAGGGTAAGCTTCTTGCATCTGAAAATGAGATTGTAAGCGGTTCTTCCGAATAGGGCAGATTTTTCACCGTCGTCGCCAAACGGTTCCAAGCCGATAAGATAGTAACAGTGCCGAATTTGTCTTTGTAGAAGTCTGACGTAATAATTACTGTTTCTAACAACTTCTTCCGCACTAAATCATCCTCTATCTTCCATAGCTCAATTAGCTTTTCCTTTGAACTCGCAGAAATGTGAGATTTGTTAGACTGGTCGAAAAGATCAGGGCAATCAAAAAGACCCTTTAGATGTTCTTCCAATCTCTGTATTTTTAACAGGCGATTTTTCAGAGGGCAATTAATTAGCTCATACGTCTGTGCCATCAGAAAAGCTGCTGGATTGATCTCAGAGCCAAATGCACGCAGGTTCTGTCTGCCTGATTCAACTAATACAGTTCCACTGCCCACAAATGGATCAGCAACAAGATCGCCTCGCTTCGAATACGCTTCCAAAAGAACTTGAACAAGCATGGGAGAGAACTGACCGTTCCATGCAAACAAGTTACTGCGCGTCTTGTCAACAATGTTCAGCTTATTGCTACTTATCGTGTCGGTATCTAGCGGCATGTCTTGAAGCATTAGCTTTTGTCCCGAAACGCTTTGTAAATGGCCTGGATGGCGTGTTCGTACTGCTCGGTGGGGACGCCGACGATGATGTTCAGCTCGCTGGAACCCTGGTTGATCATGCGGATATTGACGCCGGCGTCGGCCAAAGCGCCGAAGACTTGGGCGGCGATGCCGATGCGGTGGACCATGCCCTGGCCGACGACCGCCAGCATCGCCATGTCGCGCTGGACTTCGATGCGGTCGGGTTGGACGATGCGCCGGATGTCGGCAACCACATCGGCTTCTTTGCCGTCGAGTTCTTCATCGGTCAAAATCACCGAAAGCGTGTCAATCGAAGTCGGCGAATGCTCATAGGAGATGCCGTGCGACTCCAAAATTTCCAGCACTTTGCGCCCGTAGCCGCGCTCCTGGTTCATCATTGCTTTTTCGGTGAACAGGGTCGCGAACCCCTTGCGCCCGGCGATCCCAACCACCGTGGTCGTGCACGAGTCCCGCTCGGTCACAATCCGTGTGCCGGGGTCTTCCGGGGCATTCGTGTTCTTGATGTGGATCGGAATGCCGGCTTCCCGCACAGGGAACACGGCCTCGTCGTGCAGCACGGTCGCGCCCATGTAGGATAGCTCGCGCTGTTCTCGATAAGTAATTTCCTCGATGGAACAGGGGTTTTGGACCAGGCGCGGATCGGCCATCAGCAGGCCGGACACATCGGTCCAGTTCTCGTACACCGCCGCGTGGACCGCGCGGGCGACAATCGCGCCCGTCACATCCGAGCCGCCCCGCGAAAAGCACTTGATTTTGCCGTGCGTGTCCTGCCCGTAAAAACCGGGAATGACCGCAATTCTGCCTTCCGGGAGTGCCGCAAGCCGCGCTCCTAGCCGCCCGTAAGTCTCGCCGGGATGGAAGCGGCCGTCGCTCCCAAAACGAACGCCGCTGTCGGCGGCGTCGAGGAACTCCGCCCCTAGAAACTCGGCGATAATCCGGCCGCTCAGATACTCGCCGCGCGACGCCACCCAGTCCTTCGCCGCCCCGGCGTTAATCTGCTGCCCGATGTCCCGCAGCCACTCCCATGCGCCCGCAACCCCAAGTTCCGACGCGATCCCTAAGTATCGCTCTTTAATGATGGCAAACGGCGCGGACGCATCCAAACCCTGCTCGCCGAGCGAGTGGCACAGGTACAGCAGGTCCGTGATTTTCTTGTCCTTGTCCGTGCGCTTGCCCGGCGCGGACACGACGACAAACCGGCGTCTTTTGTCCGCCGCCACAATCGCCGCGATTTTGCGGATTTGGTCGGCATCCGCGACCGACGACCCGCCGAACTTCGCGACAATCGGGCGCGGGTGCTGATGAGAATGATACGCTGTGTCTGTCATAGACGTGAGTTCGGGTTCAAGCGCCAAGCGGCTCAGGAACCCGCAAAATCCGGCAAATCTGCCGCGCTACCATTGTTTTGACTTCTTGGTGGCGGGGAACTGGAGCGGTTTTCTGTTCCGCCCGGTTCACATACAGCGTGTGGTTGCCGCCTTCGCGCAGCAATTCGCAGCCATGTGCTTCCAAATGCCGCAGTAAATCGCGTCGTTTCATAGCGTTTGAAGCAGAAGCGGCTCCCGAATTGCTTCCTGACCTAAAAGCGCTTCCTCGGCTAAAATGCGGTTGCCTTCTAAAACAAGAGCGATGGCTTCCTGTAAGTTCTCGCGGGTCTCTTCCAAAGTTTCCCCCTGAGTGATGGCACCGGGCAGTTCTTCAACAAACCCAATATAGCCGCCCTCATCGGCCTTCTGATAAACAGCAGTGAATGTGATAGCCATTATTCGTTCCTCTTATTTGTCAGCGTCCCACCACTGCCCCAATGACAACAAGTGGCGCAACTCCCCGGATTTACACTGAGACCAAAGCGATTGTTGTATCCCGACTCGGTAATTTGGGTTCTCTCGCCATACTGCCGCAAGTGTTTCCATGTCGCTGCTAGAAATATATTGGCCTATTTTCGGAGATGCGAATGATAAGATCGCCATACCTTCTGAAATCTGATCAGCATTGGACGTACTGAGCAGGCTGAATGCGAATCTGACAACACTGGGATGCATGACATCTCCCAATGAGGCGAAAAACTTTTCCTTATCTTGCTCTGCCTTCTGGTTCCATGAGTCTATAATACTTGCCCAATCATCGGCGTCGAGCCGAGCGGCAACTTCCTCAGCATCTTGGAGGATGTCGTACTCCCAAAACTCAGGGGTAGCGAGGAGACGATTAAACTCGTCAAGGTAGACGCTCACTCGTTGTCCCACTCGTTCAGCATCGGCAGGAGCGAATACGATGTCAAATCCAGGTGCAGCGGCGTCAGGGAAATCTTGCCGTCAGCGACAGCGCGGACATCCGAGCCGGCTTCTGCGCCCCGCGCTTCCTCGGCCAGCGACCCGCCGAGCCAGTAGTAAGGACGTCCGATGGGGTCGAGACGCTTTTCCAGACGGTCTATATACTGCCGCCGGCCCTGCGTCGTGACGGCGACGCCAACAATTTCAGTCTGCGGCAGGTTGGGAGCGTTGATGTTGAGAACCGTGTGCGGCGGCAGGGGCTGATTTAAGAGACGTCTGGCAACTTGGGCGGCGAACTTCGCGGCAGGCTCCCAGTGAACGTCTTTTTCCCACGTCGCCACTGAAACCGCGACTGACGGCTTCCCAATCATAGCAGCTTCAATCGCTGCCGAAACCGTGCCGGAGTAGTGTACGTCCCAGCCGAGATTAGGGCCGTGGTTGATGCCGGAGACGACTAAGTCTACGTCCCCGCCCAGAACTTCCAGGATGCCGAGGGCCGCGCAGTCCGACGGCGTCCCATTAGTCGCAAAGGCAGGGGAGCCGTCGCGCAGGCTGACTTCCGACAGCCGCAGCGGCTTGTGCAGGGTGATGGCGTGGCCGGTCGCGCTTTGCTGCCGCTCCGGGGCGACCACCGACACATCGCCGACTTCGCGCAGGGCCGACACCAGGGCAAACAACCCGTCGGAGTGGACTCCGTCGTCATTCGTCACTAAAATACGCATTGGGTAAATCATAGCCTGAAACGCGCCGGGAAGTCAAGGCAGGCACAGAAGCGCAGGCACACGTTCCGGGTATACTAGGGGCATTCTACTCTCCGGGAGGCTGTCATGCCTGATCGCTCGTACACGCTCGCCGAAGCCGCCGCAAAACTTGGTGTCCGCGAAGATACACTGACAGCGACCCTGCCCGATATTGGGGTTGACTTGTCAGCCCGCTCGCCGCAGACCTTGACCGAGGAAGAAGTCGAAAAGTTCACGGCTGGGTTCCAGGAAATCAAAAAGCTGCACAGCGAAGCGGGCTGAACAATGCCATAGAACAACACACCACGGAAATAGCACGCCACGGAATAAATTCCGAGGCTAAAGCGAATAGTGTCGCGGCGACACGGGAAACAATCCGTGGTAGCAGTGCCGCCTCATTTAGAAAGAAAACCTACCCTATGCGCCCCCTGATGTGCGCCCTATTGCTTGCATTATCGCTCGGAAAAACCGCTCTTGCCGCCCCGCTGCCGACCGCCCCGGCGGGCCACTTCGGCGTGGCCGCCCACAGCGATGTCAATATCGAATGGTGGTATGTCAACGCCCATGTCACCACGGAAAAGAACCGGCATCTCGCGCTCATCGGATCGTTCTTTCGGTTCGGCTCCGGCGTCAACCCGCTCGACGGCTCGCCGATGCCCCGCGCCCATTATCTGATTTATGCCGTCACGGATTTGGACGCCAAAACTCAGCGGCCGTATTCACTGGCGGACGGCACAATGATTTCTCTCTTGAAGCAGTTCGGCCCGCTGCTGGCCGCCCAGAACCCCGGCGACAAGAACATGCGGGCGTTTTTGACGGATCTGAACCAGGGCAAGCTGCCGCCGCCGAGCCAGAAGCTCGCCGGGCAGTCCACGGTTGTCAACTCTCCGTTTCACCTGGCTTACGGCACGGAAAACACGCTGGCGGCGACCAGCAGCACAAACACGTCTTTTGACCTGAATTTGAACGCGGGCGGGCCGGACAAAATCCATCTGACGCTCTCGGCCCAAAAGCCGGCGATGGCAGTGGGCGGCAAGGGCGAGACGGGCCTTAAAACGGCGACGGATATGTACTACTTCTCGCTGACCCGGTGCGCGGTCGGCGGGACGATTGACACCGGTGCCGGGGCCGAGAAGATCACGGGTGGTCAGGGCTGGTTCGACCATCAATGGGGCAACTCGTGGGTGGCGTCAAACGACGGCTGGGACTGGTGGGGTGTGCAGCTCGACGACGGCACGGATATTTTGTTTTTCCGGCAGCGCGACCTCAAAACAGGCCGCATCTTCTACCCGCTGGCGACGTTTATGGATAAAGACGGGCATCAAAGCGTGACGAAGAACATCGTCTTTACGCCTGATCCGAAGTCGCTGTGGAAGAGTCCCACAAGCGGCGTGACCTATCCGCTGGGGTGGACAATAGCTTTCCTAGACCACAATTTGAGTCTGCATATCACGGCAGAGGTTCAGAATCAGGAGATGCCAATCTTAGGGCCAGGTGCGGGGATTTGGGAGGGGTTGTGCAATGTCCGGGCTGATGTGCTAGGATTAGGTATTCGGCAGATCCCCACCGAGGGCGTGGCGTATATGGAGCTGGTGGGGTACGGCAGCCCGGCGGTGAAGAAGCAGTTAGTCAAGAAGGAAGCGAGGAAGTAAACTTCTCTATGCTTTCGGCATTACTTCGTATCTGCTGAATGGCGTCCTTCGGACGACAGACTTGCAAACGACGGCACCCTTACTCATCCGAAGGATGCCATTCAGCAGATACGAAGTAATGCCGAAGGCATAGAGGAATTCATTCCCTCGCTCTTATTCCGTGGCGCTCCCTCCCATCCATCATGCCGCTCTCATCCCTTGAACTCCAACAAACCCGCCGCAAGCGGGACGCCGCCCGCTGGTCCCTCACCGCCTCCGCCACCCTACTCGGCCTCAAAATCGTCGTCGGGGCCGTCACCGGCAGTGCAGGCATTCTCGCCGAGGCCGTCAATTCGGCGGCGGATCTCGTCGGCTCGGCCCTGGCACTGCTGTCCGTGCGGGCGTCCGACGAGCCGCCGGATCACTCGCATGCCTACGGGCATGGCAAAATTGAGAACCTGTCGGGCGCGGCGACGGCGGCGCTGATCCTTGTCGGCGGCGTCTTTGCGATTGGGGAAGCCGTGCGCCATCTGCTACACCCGGACCCGCTGCCGGGCCTCGGCTGGGGAATGGGCGTCATGGGAGCATCCGCGACGGTGAACTTGATCGTCTCGCGGCGGCTGCTGAGAGTCGGGCGCGAAACAGACTCGCCGGCGCTTGCCGCCGACGGTCACCATTTGCAGACCGATGTTCTGACTTCCCTCGGCGTTCTGCTCGGCCTGACACTCGTGCAGGTCACTGGCAAGCTGTGGTGGGACTCGGTTGCGGCACTAGCCGTATCATTCTTAATTTTACGGGTCGGCTTTGGGCTGGCGCGAGAGGCGGTTCTGACCCTCTCCGATGCCGCCCTGCCGCCGGATGAGGAAGCGGCTTTGACCGCAATTCTCACGGCGCACCCGGAAGTCCGAGGCTTCCATAAGCTGCGGACCCGGAAGTCGGGGTCGCACCGGCATGTGGATGTCCATGTCCAGATCGCCGACACGCACACCTTTGTCGAGGCGCATCAGCTCACCGAAGAACTGGAAGACCAGCTTCGGACGGGCCTGCCGAACCTGCATCCCATTATCCACATTGAGCCGGACGAAGAGGAAGCCCGGCATCAGCAGCAGGAAATAGAAGAACGGCGGTAATCGTTAAGGCAAACCGGCCGGGGCAGGAGGACTAGCCGGCGCACCGGCATTGGGGTCATCGAATGCGCCGCGGGAAGGCAGGAACGTGTAGCTCGGCGGCGGGCGGTCCGGCCCGGCGGCTTTCCCAGAGAGCCGCGCGTAGAAGCTGGAAAGCGCGGGGCCGACGTTCTGCTGGCTGCACAGCACGCCGATCCCGGCAGAAAGCAGGAACACTAAACTCAGCCCAAACACGGCGCGAAGGGGCAGTTCCCGGCGGCGGGGAGGCCGAGCCGGCAGCGGCGCACGCGCCGGATTGAAGACGGCAAAACGCGCTTCATACGCGGTATCATACGCCGCTTTTTTGGCGGGGTCGGACAAAATTTCATACGCCGCATTCAGAACGCGCAGCTTGTCTTCGGACGACGCTTTGCCCTGCGCGTCCGGGTGGTACTGCTTGGCGAGCTGCCGGTACCGGCGTTTGATGTCCGCCGACGAACTCCCTGGCAGAAGGCCGAGACAAGCATAAGGATTCTGTTCCGGCATGAAGCGTACTTTCTGCTGTGTTTGTTTACTTGCGATTAATATACCCGGTTTCGGCATGACGAACGGTGCGGCTTGACTTTTTTTGCTTGATGTGCTATATTGAATGTCAAGACACCGGGCAGGGGCGCACCCCCTGTTCATTTTTTTGCCTGTTCTCACCGGCAGAGGCACTTCTTAAAGGCAATTTGATTATGGCGAAAAGCTACGACAACAACACGGAGACCCCCAGCACCGGCCCGAAAAAAGCCGCGCCGGCGAAGCCCGCACCCGCAAAACCTGCCGCTCCGGGACCCGCGAAACCGGCGGCAGGGTCCGCCCGCCTGTCGGATGTCCAGCGCCGTGCCCAGCAGATGGCGAATAAGCCGTCGGTCTCACCGACCCAGTTCTTCCAGGAAGCTTGGGTCGAGCTGAAGAAAACGACCTGGCCGAATCGGGATGTTCTCACGAAGTCCACCTCGGTTGTACTGGCGCTGGTGGCAACGGTGGCGATCTGGGTGGGGAGCCTGAACTACCTCTTCGACATCATCACCGCGAAGGTCTTCCTCGGCCGCTGAGCCTGGGAGAGAATATATGCTAAAACACTGGTACGCGGTCCATACCTATTCGGGCCACGAGAAAAAAGTTAAAACGAACATCGAGCGCCGCGCCGATACGATGGGTCTCAAGAACAAAGTTTTTGATATTCTGGTCCCGACCGAGAAAGAGTCGCGCGTTCGGCAGGGCAAGAAAAGCGAGATTGACCGCAAAGTCTTTCCTGGCTACGTCTTTATTGAGATGGTTCTCGATGACAACACCTGGTACCTGGTCAAAAGCACGACCGGCGTGATCGGGTTTGTCGGTGACGCCAAGCCCACAGTTGTCAAAGACGCCGAGGTCCGGGACATCAAAAAGGCGCTGGAAGAGTCGGAAAACAAGCCGATCATCCGCCCGCGCTGGGAAGTCGGCCAGTCTGTCCGCGTCACCGCCGGCCCGTTTGCGGACTTTACGGGGACCATTCAAGAGATCAACGCGCCCAAAGACAAGGTCAAGGTCTTGATCTCCATCTTTGGCCGCGACACGCCGGTTGAACTGGAATTCGGCCAGGTCGAGAAGATTTCGTAGGGGTCTACCACCTTGCTTCGTAACAAGTTACTTCGCAGGGTCCTCTCTAAAGGGAAGATTAGAAGGAGCTGGGTCGGCCTCCGCCGCAGTCTATATCCTTCCTTTAGGAAGGACCCTGCGAAGTAACTTGTTACGAAGCAAGGTGGTAGGTCATTTCATCGCATTAGGATTACATTATGGCAAAGAAAATTACCGGAGTCGTCAAGCTCCAAATCAACGCAGGCAAAGCGACCCCCGCCCCGCCCGTCGGCCCCGCGCTCGGCGGCTATGGCATCAACATGATGGAGTTCATCAAGGGCTACAATGAGCGGACGGCGTCGCAGATCGGCTCCATTGTCCCCGTCGAGATCACCATCTACGAAGACCGCTCGTTCACATTCGTGACCAAGACCCCGCCCGCCGCTGACCTTCTCAAAAAGGCCGCCGGCATTCCAAGCGGGTCGGGAACGCCGAACAAGACCAAAGTCGCCAAAATCAGCCAGGAGCAGCTTCGCTCCATCGCCGAAATGAAAGCGCCGGACCTGAACGCAAACGACACCGATGCGGCCATGAAGATCATCGCCGGAACCGCCCGCTCAATGGGCATTGATATTGGCTAATGAAGCTGATTGAACTCCTGTTTTCCTCTGGCATACCGGCTTGGATTAAAATCGGCATTGTGCTGTTTTTAATTGCTTCGGTTGTTGCCTGGTGGACGCGGGATTACTGGACAGATTTGCATACGCCTGACACGCCGCTGGGCAAAAACAAATACAAACCGCCATTCTAAGCAATAGCAACTGTGGGAGGGCCTCGGAAACCCGTCAGTACCACAAGGAGACAAAAATGCGAAAGCAAGACCGCGTAAAAGTCATCGGCAAGCGCTACCAAGAGATCGCGAAAAAGACCGACGTTGACAATTTATTGGACCCGTCCCCCGCGCTGGAGCTGGTCAAGAGCCTCGCCAACGCCAAGTTCGACGAGACCGTCGGCGTTGCATTCAACCTCGGCGTTGACCCCCGCCACGGCGACCAGATGGTGCGCGGCGTCACCACCCTGCCGCACGGCACGGGCAAGAGCCGCAAAGTGCTGGTCTTCGCCAAAGGCCCGAAAGCCGCCGATGCCGAAGCCGCCGGGGCAGACCTGGTGGGTGCGGAAGAGCTGATCGAGCAGGTCCAGAAAGGCACGCTGGACTGGAAGAGCTACGACCTGATTCTGGCGACCCCGGACATGATGGGTCAGGTCGGACGCCTCGGTGCAACCTTCAAGCAGAAGATGCCGAACCCGAAGGCCGGCACCGTCTCGCCGAATATCGGCCAGGCCGTCAACGACATCAAGAAGGCTACCCGCGTCGAGTACCGCGTCGAAAAGGCCGGCATCGTCCATGCCCCGCTCGGCAAGGCGTCGTTCACAAATGAGCAGTTGTTGGAGAACTTCAACGCGCTGATGGATGCCCTGCAAAAAGCGAAGCCGACCGCCTCGAAAGGCCGTTACTTCAAGAAGATCGCCATCTCGTCCTCAATGGGGCCGAGCGTTCGCATTGACCCGCTCCGCGCCGTCGCCATTGCCGCCGGCAAGGGCTAACTCGCTCACAACTAAATAATTCGCCGCAGACAGCCGGTCCCGCCTAACAGACAGGGTAGGGTTAATGAACAATCCGTTCGCCAGCCGAGGTAACAGGAACGCCCGCGACACACGCCGAAAAGCGCCGTGCCGCGACCGACGCGCCCTGCGACCTGCCTCCCGTCTGCGGCAGTCGCAGGGCGTTTTTGTTTGAGAAGCCACGGAATAAATTCCGAGGCTCGGAAAAAATACCGTCCAGGGGACGGAAGATTTCGGGGTCAGGCTGCTCTTGTGTCGCCGCGACACTGTTTTTACTAGCCTCGGAATTTATTCCGTGGCGGTTCTCATTTTGCTAACCAAACATCTAACGAGGAGGTGAATATCATCGCAACTGACTATGTCACAGAACCTGCCGGCGCGAAAGTCGAAGTCGTCGCCGAGCTGCGCGAGCTGGTCGGATTAACCAAAGCCGCCATTTTGACCGATTACCGGGGCCTGTCCGTGGCCGAGCTGACCGAGCTTCGCAAGAAGCTTCGTGAGGTGGACGGCGAGTACCGGGTCGTCAAGAACACCCTGTTCAAGCTGGCGGCCGGCGACTCCATGCCGATTTCCGACATGGCCGAGCATCTGACCGGCCCGACCGCCATCGGCTTTGCCAAAGGCGACCCAGTCGCCGTCGCGAAAATCCTGCTGGACTACGCCCAGGGCCATAAGGCGATGTCGGTCAAGGCCGGCGTCATGGATGGCCGCATCTTAACAACCGCTCAGGTCGAGGCGCTGTCCAAGACCCCGCCGCGCGACGTCCTGCTGTCCCAGATGATCGGCTCCTTGCAGTCGCCCATCGCCGGCTTTGTCGGCACGCTTGGCGGCATCATCTCAAACTTTGTCTTTACGCTGCAAGCGATTGCAGACAAGCAGGACTCCGGCACCGAAGCCGAAGCTGCCGCTTAACCTTTCGTTACAACACACTTTAGGAGAAATAACACCATGGCCGATACAGCCGCAATGATGGAAACCATCAAAGGCATGACCGTTCTCGAACTCAGCGATTTCGTCAAGCAGTTGCAGGAAGAATTCGGCGTCACCGCCGCCGCTCCCGTTTCTAACAGTGGCCCTGCTGCCACGACCGCCGCTCCGGTGGAAGAGGCTCCGACCTCATTCAATGTCATGCTGATGGCCGCCGGCGACAAGAAGATCAATGTCATCAAAGTCGTCCGCGAGATCACCGCGCTTGGCCTGAAAGAAGCCAAAGACCTGGTGGACAGCGCCCCGAAGGCCGTCAAGGAAGGTCTGAACGCCGAGGACGCCGCCGCCCTCAAGGCCAAGATCGAAGCCGAAGGCGCGACCGTCGAAATCAAGCCCGCTTAACAAGTCAAGCCCGCCTAGTTTCGCTCTGCGAAGCCGACACAAACAAGCCTGCCTCGAAAGAGGTGGGCTTGTTTGCGTTCCTATTGACTATTTCGCCTAAATCGCCCATAATAAACAAAGCAGACAAAAAGGAGTGTAAAATGGCAACAGCAACAGAAGTCAAAAATCATTTCGGCGAGTTCCTGGAGAAAGCGCGTCATTCGCCGGTGATGGTGGAAAAGACTGGGCGCAAATATGTCGTCATGGTGAGCCATGAGGAATACGAGCGGTTACAGGCGATTGAAGATCGGCAATGGGCGCTGGCTGCTGCCGAAGCACAAAAAAGTGGATACATTGGAGTGGAAGAAAGTATGAAACTGCTGACACGCTTCCCGGAGTAACTATCTGTGCGAAAACTGAATATGGATCGGGATGCCGCCAAGTTCCTTCAGGATTTGGATGCCAAACAATACAAGCAAGTCGCTTCCAAGATGCTGTCGTTGCTTACCAATGCCACTCCTGCTGACTACCGCCAACTGAAGGGTAGTTCCTACTTTCGTGTGGACAGCGGTGAATACCGTGTTATCTACTACTTTGATGCTGATACTCTTTACGTTGATCTTATCGGCAAGCGTAATGACGATGAAGTCTACGACAAACTGAAGCGAAAAGGCTGACAAAAAATAACACGAAATAAAACACATGTTCGGGGAACAAAAGGGGCTTAGTCGTCGTTTAATAAGTGTGCGATGCTGCCCGGCTCCAATGCTGTAGCCGGGCGGCAGACCTTCGCAGGCTATCCTTTAGTCTGCGCCTCGCGAAGCGGCCCCGGCGGGCGCAGATCGGCCCGCCGCATTTCCGCCTGACACCCCACGGCCCGCGCAGATGTGGGCCGGCGCAGGCGGATCGTCCGCTTCGTTTCCCTGCTTTCTTTTCCCTGCTTTCTTTTCCCTGCTTTCTTTTCCCTGCTTTCTTTTCCCTGCTTTCTTTTCCCTGCTTTCTTTTCCCTGCTTTCTTTCTACTGCTACCTCCATTGACAAACGCCGCCGGCAGTCGGGTATACTAACGCCGCACCCCAAGCCGAAGTGGCGGAATGGCAGACGCGGAGGTCTCAAAAACCTTTGGGGGCAACCTCGTGGGGGTTCGAGTCCCCCCTTCGGCAGATAATGACGGAAAAAAGCCGCCGGTTCTCAGTGAGAACCGGCGGCTTTTTCTGCGTGTTAGGCCCGCTCGCGGACATCGCGCAGGAACTTGACATGGCCGTCGAAGAAGACTCGGTTCCGCCCGCCAAAGTGGACTGCCTGCCCCTGCAAAGCCGCCGGGGTTGAACACGGAGTCGCCGCACAGACCGGCACATACGGGTCCACGGCCAGCTCCAAATCCGCCTCACTTTGCGGCACCAGCGGATCAATCGTTGTTTCCGGCAGCGGCCCGGTGTTCTGCGCGTCAATGTCGGCGATACACCCACTCGGCGTCTTGCCCCAGCAGTCGGTTTTCTTGAACGGCTCTTCATGCCGGTCGAAGCGCCACATCCAGTACCGGGTCGTCAGGCCCCCCTGCGTTTCTTTGACGCGGACATTTTCTCCGAGAGTCGTTCCCGTCAGACTGGGGCAGGACCAGATCGCGTCGCCTTTGACATACGGGTTTAGGACAATCGCCGCCCACGAAGAGCGCGGATCGGAAAAGGGAAAGCCCGGCCACGGCGAGGTTTGTGGGGCCGCCGGCAGGGGCAGGGTGTACGGGTATTTCAGGTCGCGCCGGTCCGGCAGCCGCTCATCGCTGTCCTGCTCGTACTGAAGCATAGCGAGGCCGATCTGCCTGAGATTGCTCTGGCAGGCAGCCCGCCGGGCGTTCTCGCGCACCCGCTGGAACACAGGAAACAGTATGGCTGCTAGGATGGCGATAATGGCGATGACGACAAGCAACTCAATCAAGGTAAAGGCACGACGTTGGGGCATGTGTTTGAAACGAAGGTCAGGGGAAGAAGGTTCCAAGAACCCCTCTTCACCCCGCTACGGAGTCCCTGCGACTAGGGGCCGCCTCGTTCCTCGTCTCCCTCCCCTGTTTCTGAGGCAGGACGCCGCAAGATTAGGGGAGGGCCAGAGAAGTACGGGCCAAAAACGCGAGCGGCCTCAGTATTTATTTCAATCCGAAAGCCCTTCCCTAATCTTGCGGCGTCCTGCCTCAGAAACAGGGGAGGGAGACGAGGAACGAGGCGGCCCCTAGTCGCAGGGACTCCGTAGCGGGGTGAAGAGGGGTTCTAATGGTCCAGCGCCAGAACCAGGCACTTGGCCGAGCCGCCGGACTTCAAGAACTCCGACAAATCTGTTTCATGCACCGTATATCCGCGCGACGCCAGCGCCGAGGCCAGCTCCTCGCACCCGGCGTTCAGGACAATCTGATCTCCGGCCACCACCGCATTGCCGCCGAACCGCAGGGCGTCGTGTTCCGAAATCAAAATCTTCTCGCCCGGCAGGGCTTCCAGCGCCGCGTTCGCGTCGGCATCAAACGCCGGCGGATAGTACGCCAGCAGTTCCGGCGACACGGGGATAAGGCAGGTGTCCACATGATACCACCGCCCATCCACCAGCCTCAGCGGCAGAACAGGCACGCCGAGCAGCTTCCCGACCCCAAGACACGCCGGCGCGTCCGACCGCTGCCCGTAGCCCGTGAGCAGCGTATCTCTATAAAAAAGCGCGTCGCCTTCCCCCTCAAACGATCCCGCGACTTCCTCCGTCAGCGGCTTCAAGTGAAACCCGTTTTCCAGCATCCACTGCACAAAAAAGGCCACTTCCCCCTGCCGCTCCACGGGCCGGAAGCGCGACGGCACAAACCAGCCGTTTTTAGTCAGCCCGGCATTCGCGGTGAACACCATGTCCGGCAGTCCGGGCTGAGGCGTAATTAAATGCACATCCGCCCCGACTTCTTCCCGCAGAAGCGTATACAGCGCCGTCCACTGCTGCCGCGCCTTCTCCGGGTCCGGCCCATTCGCCACCCGCATCCAGTCATTAATCTCATACGAGACATCAAAATGCTCCGGCGCACACATCAAAAGCCGCATACTATGACTACTTTCGCTTCTGCTATGAAAAACTTTACGCCTTGAAGACGTTGTTTTTGTGCCAATCCAAATACTCTGACTTCGGCGCAAATCGGCTGGGCATCTTAATTTTCTGCTTATCGAAAGCCGCCAGCGCAGTCCCGACGAAAACCACTTTTGAGCTTGTAATCAATCTGGATACTGAGACTTTGTAGTCGGAACCCACAGTCATCAAGCCGCGATCATAGGCTTTATCGTGAAGAGCGCATAAACACAACCCATTCTCCGGGTCAAGCCGTGTTTCTTCGTGGCTTCCCCACGGCTTGATATGACTTGCGATCAGCATTTCGGGGAAGTTAATGCCGCACATACAGCAGGCGCTTCCATAACTAGACAGTACGGCTCGTCGAAAAAATGATTGGTACACCCGTATCATCACCACTTTGGGCTGCGCGGTTGGCCCTGTCGGAAAAGACAACACGGGAGATGCAGGCTGCGGCTCATCTTCTGCTGCCGGAACAGGAATCACAGTGAAATTGCCTGCTGCCATGATCGCCTGGCTGGCTTCCACCAGAAAATCCCAGTGCTGGTAGAACTCGTTCCAAATCTCTTGGTCCGCCTTGCTGTGATGCACAAGCCCACTGATACCCTTTTGCGCCAGCAGAGGATCGAATACACCAAAGTTACCCAACTTCCGGGCAACGGAACCGGGTGTTCGCCCCAGCATCTGCGCGAGCTGAACAATCTCCGGGTTGTTAGCTTTCGTCTTGGCGAACGGGATTTGGCAGTAGAGATACAGGGCAAGAACAAGCTCCTCGCGTGTCCAAGCGCTGCCATATTTGCTGTCGGTGGCGTTCGGCAAGGGTTCTATTCCGAGTAGGGTGCAAGAACGTAGCAATGCCCGGTGGCATCCGCTTGAGGCAGATAATCGGGATCGCTGTCTACTTTGTAGTCGGTCAACAAATCAGATTTTGTAACCCGTTCAAAGTGATATCGAACCCCGTTAATCATTAGGCAGGAGTGCGCTCGGTCTTCCTCTTGGATCAAGGAGACTTTCAGCGTATCACCCAAAGCCGTGCTGATCTCTACTGTGCTGGTATCCATAATTTTTGATCCTTACTCCATCCAAACCGCCTGGGTACTACCATGAAAAAGAGGAGAGAGTTAAGCAGGAACGAGGGTGGGGGGATTGGAAGACGACGGCGCGGGGATTTCGCGGCCCATGTATTCCGCCATTTTAATCCAGCGGCCCGTGCTTTCTTCGGCGTGCTGACGCGCTTCTTCCTCCGTCATACCGTCGGCAATGCAGCCCGGCAGGTCCGGCACTTCCGCAAGATAGCAGCCGTCTTGTTCGCTCCAATAGATAGTCACTGGGTAGTCCATGATTTTCTCCTAGAAACACTCGGAACGTCAAAGGCCGTGCGTCACGATGATGCTGCGGATTTGACGGACTTGATACGCTTTTGCTTCATGGCCGTTCGGCTGCAAATCAAGGATCTCAGGAATACCGGCTTTTGCATACACCCGGTGGCTGCCGCTGTTCTGCGGGTGCGGAATAAACCCAAGCTCCTGCTCGACAAAGCGGCACAAATCGCCAAAGTCTAAGCTGCTGTCCGACCGGCCGCTCATCAGTTTTCGCCGAAACTTGTCCTATTTTGCCATGTCACTTCTATCCCTGATGCCCGGCGAACGCTTCCGTGTGCTTGACGGAGTCTACCTGAAAAGGGTGGTAAACTTCTACTCCGTCCAAACCGCCTGCGAACTGCCGAGAAGGGAGCGTAAATAATCCACCATGTGTTCGTCGGGCGTGACGGTGAGGTTCGGCTGGATGCGGCGGGTGCGCGGGCCGTCGGTGACGTGCAATAAAAGGCGGCTACCGTTTTGGGTCTTGTGCTCGGCGAGCTTGCGCTGCAAGGGACGCATCATGCCGGACATGGTTTCGTCGAGACGAATGTTCAGGCAGGCGAACGCCGGGCGGGTCTCGCGGACGACGTTAGCCCCGTTGCCGAGCAGGGTCTCGGCAGTGGCGACGGGCAGGATTTGGTCGGCGGAGATTTCGACGGAGGCGGCGGTCCCGGCGTCGTCCTCGCCGCCTTTGTTGATGCGGTCGCGGTGGGACGTTTTGCCTCGGACCAGCACGACACTGTCTTTCTGCGGAACTTCGGTCAGGGTCGCGGCGGAGCGTGGGAAGACGCTGACTGAGATGGTGCCGGTCTTGTCTTCCAGCGTGAGAAAATACATCAGCTCGTTCTTGCCTTTGGTGTAGTACGGGCGGACATTCGTGAGAACCCCGGCGACGGTGATTTCTTCTTTGTCGCCGAGACCCCGGCAGTCGTCAATCGTGTGCGTGACGTGAGCCTTCACAGCATTGGCGTACTGGTCCAGCGGGTGGTCGCTGAGATACAGGCCGAGAAGCTCTTTTTCCATCGCCGTGATTTCGTTCGGCTTCAGCGGCTCGGCGTCCGGCAGGGCCGGGGCGACATGTGCGAGGGACTCGGAGTCGCTGTCGTCGCCGAACATCGAGACCTGGCCGCTTTTGCGGTCGCGGGCAATGGTTGCGGCGCTCGACATGGCCCCGTCCAGCCCCGCCAAAAGCCGGGCGCGATTCTTTTCAAGGCTTGCTAAAGCGCCCGCTTTGATCAGCGTTTCAATCGCGCCCTTTGATGTCAGGCCGAACTCGTGAACCCCGGCGCAGAAGTCGTGCAGGCTAGTGAAACGCCCGCCGTTCTTCTTGCGGGCGGCAAGAACCGCTTCAATCGGCGCTTTGCCGACGTTTTTAATTGCCAACAGGCCAAAGCGAATGGCGGCGTCTTTGCCGACAAAGTCGGCGTCGCTGTCATTCACGTCCGGCGGCAGGATTTCGATGCGCTGCCCGTACTCTTCCAAGTGCGTTCGCTTGGCGTCTTCGATAAACGCGACTAGCTTGTCCGTGTCGTCGGCCTGCACGGCCATCAGCGCGGCGAAGTAGTCTACGGGGTAGTTAGCTTTCAAGTACGCCGTCTGGTAGGCGACCAGCGCGTAGCAGAACGCATGGGCTTTGTTGAACGCATAGCCCGCGAACGGCTCAATTAAATCAAACAAGTAAGTCGCCATTTTCTCGTCTACGATGCCTTTGGATGCCGCGCCCGCCATGAAGTTCTCGCGCTGCTGGACCATCTCTTTCAGGCTCTTTTTGCCCATCGCTTTTCGCAGAATGTCCGCTTGACCAAGACTGAAGCCCGCGACGGCCTGAACTATTCTCAGCACTTGGTCCTGGTAGACAATGACGCCGTAAGTCTCTTTGAGAATAGGTTCGAGCGCGGGGTGGGGGTAGACGATCTTTTCCATGCCCAGCTTGCACCGGATGTAGCGCGGAATTTGGGCCATCGGGCCAGGCCGGTACAGCGCGACCATCGCGGCGACTTCGCCGACGTTGTTCGGCTTCAATTCAGCGATATAGCGGCGCATCTGCCCGCCTTCAAGCTGAAACACGCCGGAGCATTCGCCGCGCCCCAAAAGGTCATACGTCTTGCGGTCGTCGAGTGGCAGCTTCAGCACGTCAATGTCAATGCCGTGGCTGCGCTTGACGTTCTTGACGGCTCTGGCTAAGATAGTCAGGTTGGCAAGGCCCAAGAAGTCCATCTTGATCAGGCCGATTTTTTCCAGCACGTTCGCCGGATAGCCCGTCACCAGACCGACGCCGTCATCGGCCCGCTGCACCGGGATATTGTCTACCAGCGGCTCCGCCGAGATGACGACGCCTGCCGCGTGGACACTGTCATGCCGGGTCAAGCCTTCTAAGCGCAGAGCCGTATCAATTAGCTCTTTCGCAAGATGATTGCCGTTGACGGCGGCCTTGAACTCCGGGTTGACTTCCAGCGCTTTGGAGATTTTCATGCCGACGGGCAGGGCCGGGATCATTTTGCAGAGCTTATCTACCTCGGCCATCGGCATCTTGTTCATCGCCCGGCCGCAGTCCCGGATCGCCGCGCGGGCGGCCAGCGTCCCGAACGTCACAATCTGGGCCACATGCTCCCGGCCATACTTCGCGACAACGTAATCTATGACATCCTGCCGCCGGTGGTCTTCAAAGTCCATGTCAATATCCGGCATGGACAAACGCTCCGGGTTCAGGAACCGCTCAAACGTCAGGCCATATTCTAAGGGGTCAACGTCCGTAATCCCGACGCAGTACGACGCCATTGACCCCGCCGCCGAGCCGCGCACGCCGAAGAAGATGCCCTCACGCCGGGCGAAATTGGCGAAGTCCCGGACAATGAGAAAATACTGGCCGAAGCCGGTCTGCTCAATGACGTTCAGCTCAAACCGAAGCCGGTCTTCATGCTCCTCGGTGATCTGCCCGTAGCGCTTTCGCATTCCCTCAAACGCCAGCACGGACAGGTACGACTGGGCGTTCATGCCTTCCGGCGTATCGCCCGGCGACGGCATCCCAAGCCGCCCGAACTTGAGGTCTAGATTGCACCGCTCGGCAATCTCCACCGTCCGGGCCAGCGCGTCAAGCTGCCCTGGGAACCGCGCGGCCATCTCCTGCTGACTTTTCAGATAAAAGTCTTTCGACCCGTAGTTCATCTTCTTCGGGTCGTCCATGTTCGTCCCGGTCTGGACGCACAGCAGGACTTGATGCGGGTCGGCATCGGCGGCGTCCAAATAATGCACGTCATTCGTGGCGACAAGCGGCAGCTTCAGCTTGTGCGCCATCTGGATAAGCTGCTCGTTGACACCTTTTTGCTTGTCTAAGTAATGGTCCTGCAATTCCAAATAATAGCGGTCGCCAAAGATTTCCTTGAACTCGCACGCCGCATACTCCGCCGCTTTTACGTCGCCGTTCATCAAGTGCTGCGGCACTTCCGCCCCTAAGCACGCCGACAGGCAGATCAGCCCCTCGTTATGCGCCTGCAATAGCTCGCGGTCAATGCGCGGCTTGTAGTACATACCTTCGAGTGACGCAATCGACGTCAGCTTCAGCAGATTTTTGTAGCCGACTTCGTTCATCGCCAGCAGGACCAAATGCCGGGCATCGTCGAGCTTCTTGCTTTCCTTGTGGTGCCGGGTGCGGGTCGCGACATACATCTCATTGCCGACCAGCGGCTTGATGCCCGCTTTTTTGCACTTTAAGTAGAACTCCATCGAGCCGTACATGACCCCGTGGTCGGTCAGCCCAATCGCCGGCATTTCTAAATCTACGGCTTTTTTGACAAGGTCGTCAATCCGGCACGCGCCGTCGAGCAGGCTGTATTCGGAATGCAGATGAAGGTGGACAAAATTGGAGGGCGTGGTGTTCATAAGGCTTCTTTGATAATTGCTGACGCCTAACGCTACTCGTTCACTGCTACTAGATGTAGATGAGCGCACTTGCGCGGGGGCGAAATGTTGGGGTTAATGCCTTCTATTCTAGCAGAACGCTTGCGTTTTCGCAAGGGCGATTTTTGCTGGCTGAGACAAATGTGTGAAAAATATATGTTAAAATAGAAGTACAATGAACCCTTATCGAGATGTCGTTATGCCGTTCCGTGCTGAGATGGTCCAGGAGCTTCAAAACCGCGATAAATCCGTGCGGACAGATGTTCTTCAGCAGCTTGACCGGGTGAATGTCAAAAAAGAAGAAGCCGAGCGGATTTTGCCAATTCTCACCGAGATGTTTGTCCAGGAACCGACAAAAAAGTGGAAGAAGCTGCTGGCATCGCTTGTTGTGAAATGTACCCCTCTGGCCCACGACATTCCAGAGCTTGATGTTCCAGAGCTTGTGGAGTGGCTGACGCTTGCGTTGAAAGAGGCAAAAAGCCGTAATGATACTTTTTGCGCCTTCGGACGCCTTCGGTCAGCGGCTTCTCAAGGGTGGGATATTACTCCTGCAATCCCGCTCCTTCTCGAAAAAGTTTCAACGCAGTGGGTATGCTATGCTCTTGAAACACTGGCCGATGCTGCCCGCAATGGCATAGACGTGCTAGAGTTTGACACGCTCAAAGGGTTGCAGGCATGGGAACTTTTCCGGCTGACGCTGAAGCTGACGCCTTCAGGCAGTATTCGGCACGACATTCTCAATGTGCTGACCGAGCTGGCCCGTCACCGCGCGTCGCATTTGGAAATGTTTCTGTCCCTGGTTGAAGAAGCTGTGGCTGATACCCGGATGAGCAAAGACTTTTTGAGAGATGCGGCAGCCTGCCTTGCTGCCTTCCAAGCCGCCGGAGTTGAGCCAGACTAAGAGCAAGAATGGAACACAAAATGGCGTCATTTTTGGAGCATTATTTGGCTGGACAGCATCAAAGTGTCTGGGACGAGTTAATTGCCCTCGGCGACGCCGTCTGCGAAGAACCGCTTCGCAGCGACGCCTGGGCGGTCGCCTGCGAGACGATGCGGCGGGTCCGCTTCAACGTGGAACTCCTCGTCCCCCGGCTGACGGCGCTCGGCTGGGAGTTCCGCAGGGAAACGCTGACACCGCCCGGCGACGGCCCCGCCATGCCGGCGACGGCCCCGCCATGACCGCTGCGATGGAAGCAATCTGCGGCCCGCTCCCGCTGTCAGTCAAAGCATTTTACGAAATTGTCGGCGGGATTGACCTGTACGGCGCAAACCCGGACTGGGATGATTTTTACGATCCGCTCATGGTGGCGTCGGGTGCAGAGACCCTCCAAGATTTGTACGACCAGCGAAAATGGCACGAAGACGAAGTTCAGCAGGGCAAGCCCGCCCAGCCGTTCACGCTTTACTACGCCCCGGATCCCCTGGCGAAAGAAGGCATGAGCAGCGTCGGCTCGAATTATGTCACCGCGCCCTTTCCTGCTGCTGATGCCGCGCTGTGGTTTGAAGGCGGGCCGATAGACGTGATGTTTGTCCAATCCCTGCGAAATGCCTTCCAGTGGGGCGGCTTTCAGGTCTTAGTCACCCCAGGGTCAGGGTTCGAAGCAGATAATCCCCCGCCGCCGACTGATCTTGCTGCACTGACCGCAGGCTTTCTCCCGCTGTAACCGCACTCCTACGGAGAATATATCGCCTACTTGACAAATGCACTCGTTTCCATTACAATCTTTGTTATGTCTGATGACACACTCAACAGCGCCATTGTCGGGTGCGGCGTGATTGGGCCGACCCATGCAAACGCACTTAAATCGCTCCACGCCGAAGGGGCGCGGCTGGTCGCATTCGCCGACGAAGTCCCCGCACGGGCCGAAGCGCTGGCGGCAGAGTACGGGGCCGAAGCCAGGACGTTTGAGGCGATTCTTGCCGACCCGGCCATTGACGCCGTGCATGTCTGCGTGCCGAGCGGCCTGCACGCGGCGCTCGGCGTTCGGGCACTGGAGGCCGGCAAGCATGTCGTGGTCGAGAAGCCGATGGACATCACGCTTGCGGCCTGCGATGCCCTCCTCGCGGCGCAGCAGGAGTCGGGCAAGCGCCTGGCCGTGATCTCGCAGCACCGGTTCGACAAAGCGAGCCTGGATGTCAAAGCGGCGCTCGACGCCGATTTGCTGGGCCGCATGGTCTACGCGGAAGCGCAGGTTCCCTGGTACCGGACGCAGGAATACTACGATTCCGGCGACTGGCGCGGAACATGGGCTTTAGATGGCGGCGGGGCGCTGATGAACCAGGGCGTCCATACCGCCGACCTCCTGCCCTGGCTCTGCGGCCCGGTCGAGACCGTCTACGCCCAGGCCCGGACCCTGGCCCACGAGCGGATTGAAACCGAGGATGTGGTTGCGGCGACCCTGACATTCGCCAGCGGCGCGGTTGGCATCCTCACGGCGTCAACGGCAATTTACCCCGGCTTCGGCGTCAAGATCGGCGTCTACGGTGCAGACGGCAGCGCGATCATTGAGGGCGACATGCTCCACACGCTGACCACCCGGAGCGGCGTCTCCGGCGGCGGCGAGGCGGCGCTGGCCCATGCGCTGCAAGTGGCGACCGGCGGCACGAAAGCCGCGACCGAAGCCACGGCCCAGTCTACCGAAGCGTCGGCCCAGTCTACGGCGTCCGACCCGGCGGCGATCTGGGGCGGGGCGCATGAAGCGCAGATCGCCGACTTCATCCAGTGCTGCCGCACCGGCGCGATACCCAAAGTAGATGGCGTCGAGGCCCGCAAAGCCGTTGAATTAGTCCTGGCGGTTTACGAGTCTGCCCGGACCGGCCAGGTCGTGCGGCTTTGATATGTGGTGACATCTTATTCTTCGTCCGCGCAGGTGGACGCTCGGCGCTTCGCCCCACAGCGTAGGATTTCAATCCCACGCTTCCTTACGAATGGCAAGGCTTTGATCCTAGTAGGCATTGACCCCGGCACGGCGACGACCGGCTATGGCGTGATTGAAAAGCGCGGCGACAAAGTCTCGTATCTTGCCTGCGGCGTGATCTCGACGCCGCCGAGCGACGATGCCCCGGCGCGGCTGATGCAGATTTACGACCAGTTCAACGTGCTTTTGGATCGCTATGAAGTGGACCAGGTCGCGACCGAGCGGCTGTTTTTTACGAACAACGTCACCACCGGCATTCCCGTCGGGCGGGCGCTTGGCGTGATTTTGCTGACGCTGGCCCAGCGCGGCTTGCCCTGGACCGAGTACACACCGACCCAGGTAAAAAGCGCGGTGGTCGGCACGGGCCGGGCGGAAAAGAAGCAGGTGCAGTTCATGGTGACGCGGCTTCTGGGTTTGTCCGAAGTCCCGAAGCCCGACGACGCCGCCGACGCGCTCGCCATTGCTATCTGCCACGCCCACTCGGTCCGGCTGGGGTCGCTGGTCAAGGCCGGGGTACGAGGGTAGGCAGTTTGCCCCCACCCCCGGTACTTCGTACCGACCCCTCCCCCGGAACGGGGGAGGGGTTAGGACAAGAAAGGCCAGAACAAGAGGCAACAGCCTCCTTGTCCTAATCCTGCCCCTCTCCCACGCAGTGGGGGCAGGGGTCGGTACGAAGTACCGGGGGTGGGGGCTTCCAGATTTGTTAAGGAGAGCAGCACATGGCGGGAACAGTAGTCGCGGTTTTTGATGATAATGCCGTCGCCGAACGTGCGGCGCAGGCACTTGTGGACGACGGCGTGCCGATGGCCGACATCACGCTCGTCTTCCACGGCGCGGCGGGGGCCGAAGGCACGCCGCACGATGAAGCGAGCGCCCCCGACTACGGCACCCTGGCAACCGGCGTGCGCGAAGTCGAAGAACACGATGTCGAGCGTCCGGTCAACCTTGCCGACGAAGCCGTCCCGCGTGCCGTCGTCGGCGTCGTCATCGGCGCGACACTTGGGTCGCTTGCCGTCTCGCTGATGGTTTTCTACGAGCCGCTCCTGCCCTTCATCGCTGGTCATGCGCTGGTCTGGCAGCTCACCGGCGCAGTCGGCGGGGCCATTCTCGGCGCGATTATGGGCGTCGTGCTGTCCAGCGGCATTCCGAAAGAAGCCGCGCGGGGCTACCACAAAGAAGTTCAGCGCGGCAAAACATTGGTGACTACGCTGGCATCTAGCCAGAATGCCCCGCATTTCCAGGAGATGCTCCGCGAGCGCGGCGGCCGCCGCCTGGGCTACTTCCCGCGCTTCTTAGACACGCTCCAAAGCATCGAGTCGTAGGCATCTATGCCCAAGCCTACTCAGACCATGCCGGAAGCCGTTAGCCGCGTCCTCGTCCATATCGAGCGCCAAGCCGGGCGCACCAACGCTGACGCCGCTTACGACGGCCTCCTCGCCCTGCCCGAATTGCCCCTGGACGCCCTCGCCGAACTTGGCCCTTTAGTCCGCCTCGACCCGCCCGGCGTCCCCGACGCTGTCCCGTCCCTGCTGCTGGAGTCCGGCGGCGGCCAGATCCAAATCGAGTTCTGTCCCTTCGGCCCCCTCGCCCTCTTGTCGTCCGACGGCGCCGCCGACACCGACCCCGCCGCCGAAGCCTTGTACACCGCCGGCCTCTACCCCCTCTTCCCTGCCGATGTAGACGATGCCGCCGCCCTCTGGCACGACGCCCCCCTCACCGACTGGCTCTTCCCCCGCCGCCTCTCCCAAGCCTTCCAACTGTTCGAGACCCTGCGCGGCTGACCATTTCCCTCGCCTGTATGGTATACTCCGCCTATGGAAACACAGCCGCCAACCAAACCTACAAAACCTGCGACGCTCACCCCTGCCCCCGACACCCCGGTTCTCAATCCGCTCGCCGAGCTTGTCAGCCATTTCGAGGATGACCCCTATTGGGACGTGATGATGGACTCCATCCGCCGCAACCGGCGTGAAATGGACGCTGCCTGGGATAATGTGGAGTAGCGCGTGCACCTGCATCTTAAATAAAGATGTTCAGTTCAATGCTTCGGGGGAGATCCCCATTGTTCAAAAACCTCCGCCACGCCCTCGGCGTCATCAATGCGATGCAGTCGTACCCCTGCGCTACAGCAGCCTCTTTAAGCCGCTGGTCCAGCGCAAACCGTGCCGTAATGACCGCTGCTCCACCTGGCAGACTGTCTAACTCGGCTGACGGACATTTGCCCAACAATGTCATTTCGATGTAAGTCTCATCACCACTCAAAGGCTGCGTGACTACGACATGCTCAGGCTCACCGGGCCGCCCGTAAAACTCAGCCTCTTCGAAAGAAGACGAGTAAAACTTGCCGCGCTTGTGATAGGCGTCAGGATCAAGCGGCTGCACATGCCACCAGTTCTTACGGTTAATGCGCTTAGTCAAGGATGCAACCGTTGCCGAGCAAGCAGACGATGCAGTTATGGCAACTTCTTCATTCCTCATTATGAGCCTACTTATATTGCGGAAACAAAGCCTGCTGGACAGCCCACTCAAGAAGTCCTTCTGACGCCAACTTGACATTCACAAGATGATGTATTCCTGTGAATGCCTCCCGTAGCGGGTTACGCATCTTTGTCCACCCTAAGCCATCTGTCACCCAAATAAATCCGACTCCGGCCGCATCAAGAACGGGCTGACGTGAGAGATAGTCACGGGCGACCTCAGCGGGTTTTGAGCCGGACGAGCCATAATGATTGACTTCCATGACGGCGAAACGGCGAGGTTGCTTATCAGTCCAGAAGGCCCAGTCCCATCGTACCCCTTGAAATTGTCGCGGCAGAACACAGCCTTCAATGGCAAGACGGTCATAAGTGACTTCGGGATGCACTGACACTCCCGATAATGCTTGCCGTGTGTGTTCGACAAAGGGGCGGATTGCTCTGATACCACAGTCGCCGCCGCGATTTTTGCGCCCATTTGTATCCATTCCGACTTCAACGCCTGTCACATAGTCAGGAACAGATTGGATATGCTCAAGCAAAGTTAAAAGATTAGAGGAAAGCATGAATTCGACATAGTAGTCAATTTCCGCCTCGGTATAAGCCAATCCGCCGCTAGTAAAGTCATAAGTGACTACTCGTGCTTCTTCAGTATTCTCGACAAGTTGTACCAACCCTCTACACCCAATGAGAATCGGCAAGGCCGAGATGATCTGAGGAAAGCGGTATAGAAGTTCTTTAGCTGCTGTCTTCTTATCTTTTTCACCGCACAACGAACTCAGCAATAGCAGTTCAGGCTTGAAGCGTTTGACGTTCGTGTAGACCTTCTGCCAATCTACATAGAAATTCGCATCATAGTAGTTCTGCAAAGTCCCGAAAAAATGCTCAAACGCAGCAACTGGCGTAATGATGCCATATTGGGAGCGGTAGAAGTCGAGGTCTGCCATTTTCTACCCCCCCCCCCCAATGTATTTAGGCTTACATCTTCTGAGAACAACTGATGGCTCTGCATAGTGTATGCCTCCTCTAGTCTCAGTTTCGCAAGTTCAATATGCTCCGGCTCGCGCTCTATTCCAACAAAACGGCGTCCTAAACGGGCGCAGGCGACGCCGGTGGTGGCGGAGCCGCAGAAGGGGTCGAGCACTAGCTCGCCGGGATAAGTGGACGCTTCGACAATGCGCTTCAGCAGCGCTTCGGGCTTTTGAGTGGGGTGCTTGCCGTGACGTTTCTCGGATTTGCCGGGCGGCATGATCTGCCACAGCGACTGCATCTGCTTGCCGCCGTTCTGCTCCTTCATCAGCGGATAGTTGAACGTGTGGCGGCTTTTGACGCTTTTGGCGGCCCACAAAATCGTCTCGGTGGCGTGGGTGAAGTAGCGGCAAGCCAAATTCGGGGGCGGGTTGATTTTGTACCACGCGATGTCGTTGAGGATTTTGTAATCCAACACTTGCAGGGCGTAGCCGACGCTGTGGATATTGTGGGACGTTCCCGTGACCCACACGGTCCCATTGGGTTTCAACAGGCGGCGGCACTGGTCGAGCCAGAGCAGGTTGAAGTTGTGGTCGCCGATAATCCCCGTGCTTTTGTCCCAGCCGCCTTTGTCTACTGTGACCATGCGGCCCCCGACGCAGGTGATGCCGCCGTTTGAGAGAAAGTACGGCGGGTCGGCGAAAATCATGTCTACCGACTCATCAGCCATCCGGCGCAGCAGCTCCAAAGCGTCGGCTTGGTACAGGCGCAGGGCGTTGTCGGGACTGGCATAATACGGGGGCGGCGGATCGGCATAGCCGGGACGGGCTTCATAGACAGCGGCAGCCTCTAAGCCGGGAATTGGCGCGAGAAGCGCAGCGGCGCGGGGGGACGGATCGGCAGGCGTTGGGCGGTCGAACGGGGCAGTGAGCAGGTCGGACACAGGGCGGGTTCCTCTATCGCCACGCGATGACTTAGTCTCACGCGAAGGCGATCCGATCCTACCCGATCAACGGCGGAGAGATCAAGGGGGAATGAGGGCGTGGAACTGAAGTTCTACGCTAAGGCTTTATTGGGGTGTGGGGCGAGGCGCCGAGTGTCCGCCTTTCACTCCGCTGCCGAACGAAGTGAGCAGGAGGCGCGGACAAGGAGCAAAATAATAACAGCAGAATAGGAACACGGGCATTTTCTTCGTCCACGAAGGTGGACGGTAGGCGCTTCGCCCTACAGCGTAGAACTTCAGTTCCACGCAATCTCTTCCTACTTCCGCAGCAGCCCGCTCAACCGCCGCGTGTTCAGCACGACGCTCAAGCTGCTAATCAGCATGGCGGCGGCGGCGAAAATAGGGTTCTTGATGACGCCGGCCACCGCGAGCGGGACGCAGACGGCGTTATAGAGGCAGGCCCAGAAGAGGTTCTGACGGACAATTTTTGCCGTCCGCCGGGCCAGTGTGAACAGGTCCGCGAGGCGCATCAAATCATCGCCGATGAGCGTGATGTCGGCGGCCCGGCGGGCGATCTCCGTGCCGGAGCCAAACGCAATCCCGGCATTCGCCTGAGCCAGCGCGGCCGCGTCATTGATGCCGTCACCCGCCATCGCGACTACCTGATTGTGCTGGGTCATGCGGACACGGGAAACTTTGTCGGCGGGACGCATCTGCGCCGTGGCGTCTGCAATGCCGACTGACCGTGCGATTGCGTCGGTCGTCGCGCGGGCGTCGCCGCTAACGACTTCAAGCGTCAGGCCCGCCGCCCGCAAGGCGTGTACGGCATCCGCCGCGCCGGGCCGGAGCGCGTCGCCGAGCGTGACTAGGCCGCGCACGTCCGCGCCGGTCCCGTAAAAGAGCGCGGTCTGAGCCGACGCTTCGGCAGCCTGCGCCGACGCTTCCAATAGGGTGGGGATCGCCGCGCTCTGAGCCGTGCACAGCGCCCGGTTGCCGATAAACCAGCCTGCGCCGCTGACGGTCCCCGTGATGCCCTGCCCTTCGTGCCGGGCAAAGTCCGACGCCGGCAGTGCCGCCAGCCCTAGAGAACGCGCGTGAGCGACTAATGCCCTCGCCAGCGGATGCTCCGACGCTTCTTCGAGCGCCGCCAGTGCGGCTAAGTCGCCCTTGGTTCCCATAAACTCGCGCACAGCAAAGCGGCCCTCGGTCAGTGTCCCGGTCTTGTCCAGCAGCAGATGGGTCACGCGCGGTAGGACTTGCAGGACATCCGCATTTCCAATCAGTATGCCCCGCGCCGCCGCCGCACCGACCCCCGTTGTCACGGCAAGCGGCGTCGCCAGCCCCAACGCGCAGGGACAGGCGATGACCAGCACGGTCACGGCCCGAACCAGGCAGTCGGCGGCGGAATGTCCGGCCAGCCCCAGCACAAGCGCCGTGCCGACCGACAGCATAATCATCGCCGGGACAAACCGGCGCGAGATAGTGTCCGCCCACTGCTCCACGGGCGACTTCGCCGCCAGCGCTTCTTCCACTAAAGCGATCATCTGCGACAGCGTCGTATCCGTGCCGATCCGCGTCACTTCCACCAGCAGCGGGGCATCGGTCGCGACCGTACCGCCGGTCACCGCGTCGCCGATGTGCTTTGCGACAGGCCGCGCTTCCCCGGACAGTAGGCTTTCGTCTACTAAAGCCGCGCCTTCGGCAACCCGCCCGTCGCACGGAACACGCTCGCCGGGCCGGACAATCACCGTGTCCCCGACGCCGAGCTTGCCTAATGCGACCAGCACTTCCTGCCCGCCTTCCGCCTTCACCCGCGCCTTGCTCGGCAGCAGCCCGTACAGGAGCGCAATTGCCCCCGTTGCATCGTGCCGTGCCCCCGCTTCAATATGCTTTCCCACCAGCACCAGCGCGACCAGCATATCGGCCGTGTCAAAGTAGACATGGACGCCGCCGTGCGCCACCACCCACGCGCTATACGCAAACGAGACCACAACGCCGACCGTAATCAGCGACTCCATGATCGCCGCGCCCCGCCGCGCCGCGCCCCAGGCTTTCCCGAACAGCGGCCAGCCCGCCCACAGCACCGGCAGCGACAGCACAAACTCGGCACGCGGCAGCCACCGGACCGCGTCGGCGCTGATGCCCTGCTTCGCAAAGAAGTCGGCATAAAACGGCAACTGGAACATGCCTGCATTGACCGCAAACACGACCGCAACAACCGCCCGCACAAAGAGCGCACGCCGTGCGCGTCGCTGCGGGCTGTCCTTGCTGCCGCCCTCGCCGGTGTACGGCTCCGCCGAGTAGCCCAGCCGTTTGATCGCTGCCGCAAATGCTTCCGGCGCGACTTTCGCCGGCTTGTAGGCAATCTTCACCAGATCCGACGCAAAGTAGACCCGGCTCCGCTCAACCCCCTTCATCTGCCCCAGCGCGTGTTCAATCAGCCACGCGCACGACGCGCACCACATCCCGCCGACTTGGAACGCCGCCTCCCGCGTCGCTTCTAGCCCATCCCCTTTCGCCGCCTGTGTCGGGTCAGGCCCCCCCGCCCCCAATAATGGCGCAACTGCACCCGACGGGGGAGCAAGAGGGAGGGCATCAGGCCGCGCAATCAGACCCATTTCCAAACACTGCCGGTACAGCGTCGTCTCCGTCGGGTCTTGCCCCTCGCCGATCTGGTCACTTTCCGCCAGGATTTGATAGACCTGACGGCACCCGGCGCAGCAGAACGTGTACGCCTTTGCCCCAATCTCCGCCGCAATCGGTGCCCGTGCCGGCAGCCCGCACAAATCGCACAACACTTGGTTTTGAATGGCAACCGCCATAGTAGGTACTATTTCTAATGAGAAACTTTCGCAGCCGGAAGCTGTTCGCTATAAAATCTGCCAGCAACAATTTCGTTTCGCAACTGCGGCAGATCAAATACTATACTGCTGTTTTGCAAGTCGGCTCGCCACACTAGCGTGGCTTTCCCTAGCACCAGATGGTATAAAGAAACTTCGGTTCTGTAGCCGAAACCACCGCACTCGTTGTAAACCAAGCAATATCCAGCCGATGTTCCTGCGAATATGAGACGTTGGAAAGGCAGTGGCTTGCCAATCACATAATCAGTTCTCTCGAACGGCTGGCCTGCATCTGCCATGCCATCTCCGATGTCTTTGCCTATCAGATTATGCTGAACACCTTGAGGAACTGCTTGAACGGTTTTGACAAGGACAAAATTGTCCTGCAAAATGTGCTGCTTATCTTGGGCGGACAAAGGCGCACCTTGATTTGATGCGCCTTTTTGCCTCGCTTCTACGCCGCTCGTGAAAGTGAGGCAGAAAAGCAAAAGCCCTGCAAATACTAACATCTTGTGTGACCGTAACATGACAGGCTCCTTTATTTGAGACAGTAATCAAGCCGTAGCAGTCTCGCTCGCAAGCAGCCGGCGCAAGGCGTCATTGACGGCCTGTTCGGTGGGAAATGCGGCGGCGACATCGGGGGCGAGCTTGACGAGGTTTGTCCCCTGCCGGTAGCGCTCTGCATATTTGCCGCGAACGCCGTCCTTCAGCAGCGCCGCCAGTTGGGCGTCGTCATACTCAGGGCGCAGATCATCGGTTTCTTCGGCATTTTTATCTGACATTTTCGTATGCTTTTCTTTCGCGGCGCGTCGTTTCACGCGCACTGATAATCTGCACTTCATTCACCAAATGATCCGAGGCGGCAAAGATGATCGAAAAGTCATTATTAAAGACGGACGCAGCTTCTAAGAAAGAAACACCATGTTTGACTAGGTTAGTTTCCGCTTTGCCGTCATCCCAATCAAAATCCATAGAATTGCCCTATTCGTCTTTCGGCGGGTGGGCCAAGTTCGGGATTTCGGTGACGGGGTGGCGCATGACCGTGTTCATCGTGTAGGCAAGGAGGCCGCCGAAGAGGGCGAAGCAGAAGACGATCAAAAACACAAACAGAGTCAGGCTGGACGGCTTATTCTTTTGCTTCTGCGCCGCGCTCCGCGTTTCTTTGTATTTGATGTTGCTCCAGGTGCGTGGCATGATAGGTGGCTTTCTGAGACCTACCACCTTGCTTCGCAGGGTCCTTCCTAAAGGAAGGATTGAGAGAAGAGCAGGAGGCCGCTGTTCGTATTCCTAATCCTCCCTTTAGGGAGGACCCTGCGAAGCAAGGTGGTAGGTCGGCGCGTAAAAGATCGCCTCCGCTCGGCAATTTTTGCCGACACTCATTGTAACCGCCGTTCGCCCAGGCGGCGTAGACCCGGCGGGGCTGATAATCATAATCGGAACGGTAACACTGTCACGTCCCGGCGCAATGATGCTGCTTGGCTCGACGCGGTCATCTGTCAGGCCGGATACTGTGAGCGTGACGCGCACCGGCTGCGGCTTGCCGCTGCTGTAGGTGAGCGCAAAGCCGTTGCTGACAGTTCGTGCCGTGCGCGTGATTGCCCCATTTGCGGTCAGGCTGGCCGACGGCGGGAACGCGCCGTAAATCAAAAACAGGACGACGGCGAGGCAGAGCGGGATGGTCGCGACAATGCCCCAGCGGCGCTTGTCCCAGAGTCCGAGGCGCTGGGCCGGGGTTAAGCTCTGCGTGATGCGCTCCGGGGCGATGCCGTAGCGGAACTCAATGAGGCCCGCTTTGCCGCGCTTGCCGAGAACATCGTTGCAGGCGTCTACGCACTCGCCGCAGCCGATGCAGCCGTGCTGGCCGACGCCCTGCTTGATGTCAATGCCCATCGGGCAGTCGGTTTCGCACTTATGGCAGTGAATGCAGTCGCCCTCGCGCTCGCCCAAGTAACGCACGGCCAGCGTGTTTTGGTCGGTTAAGCTGCTCAGAAGCGGTCCGTAGGGACAGGCGCGGGAGCAGAATGTCCGGCGCAGCCAGAGCATGTCGGCGGCGACAATCAGCGTTGTCAAATAGATGGTCAGCCCGGCGGAAACGTCGCGCCAGGGGGCGGCAGCCGCGTGAAGCACCGTCGCCGGAGCCAGCCAGTAGGACGCGAGTGTGATGCCTGTACCGAGCGAGACCGCGAGAATGCCGGTAGCCCAGACGAAGCGCGAAAGCAGAAAACGCGGCCTGCCAGGTCGCGTCCCGAACGCTTTGTCGAGACGCGCTTTCAGCGAGTCGGCGAAGTCGGACGCGAGTGTCTGCGGGCAAACCCAGCCGCACCACAATCTCCCGTACAGAAACGAGACAGCGGACAAAAGTGCGGTGCCGAGCAGGGCGATCCAGAGCAGCAGAAACAGATCATGGCCGGCCATTTTGTGCCACGCAAAGTAGAACTCGTCCCGGCGCAGGTCAAGCCGCAGGCCGTTCGTGAACGGCAGGACGACCAGCAGGACGCCGCACAGAACTTGGAGCAGGCGGCGCGGCGCGTGCCATTTCACATTACCATTTGCCGCCTGTGTCAGCGTCGGGGTCTGAATTATCCGGTCGGTGAGGTCGAGCATGATTTTCGGAACCTACCACCTTGCTTCGTAACAAGTTACTTCGCAGGGTCCTTCCTAAAGGAAGGATTAGGATAAAAAGACAAGAGCAGAGGGCGCAGCGAGCGACGCCCCTACATTTACATTCTGTATCCTTCCTTTAGGAAGGACCCTGCGAAGTAACTTGTTACGAAGCAAGGTGGTAGGTCAAACAAAAAAGGCGGGCGCGACTGCGCCCGCCCACCTTCCATTATACCAGAAACGCGCTCTACAGGGTTCCGCCCGGCACAACACGGTTTGTCGGAGAAACTTGGTCGCCGCCGCGCACCTGCCCGCCTTTGCCGCCGTTGACGCGCGGGTCAATCCGCAGAACCTGGCCTTCGCCGGTGCGCTGGGTATACTGCTGATCTTCAGGCTTAAGCCAGGGACGCCAGCCGCCGTGACCGTCGGGGACCTGCCGCCCGTAGCCGAGAGTCTGGACATAAGAAACCAAATCGCGCGCGTCCTGTTTCGGCTTCGGGTTCACTTTATCGGTGTCGTCAAAAAGCCAGGTGAACGCGGGCATGATTGACCCCGGCACCATCTGACGTGGGTAGTAGAAGTGTGAGTAATGCCAGTCGTCGCTGTACTTGCCGCCCTCGCGGCTTAAATCCGGACCGATGCGCCGGGTTCCGAGAAAGTGCGGCTGGTCCCAAATATACTCACGCTCATCGGCAATCGGCGCGACCGATGTGCCGATGGAGTAGCGCTTGATTTCGTTCGCCAGCGGCCGGATCTGCTGGGAATGGCAGTACATACAGCCTTCCCGCTGCCAGATGCGCCGTCCGCGCTCCTGCTGGGCCGTGTAGCCGACCAACTGGCCGAACGGCTGGGCGGAGACATCGCCGGCGAACGTCGCCGGGGTCCGGTTCGCCGCTTCCGCCGCCGCAAGTTCCGTCGTCGAATAGATGGCGTGGTAGCGTCCGGGGTTCTTTGCGGTGTTCTGGGACCAGTTCTCGTTAAACGACGGGATCAGCATGGTGAACGTCAGGCCGATCACAAACGTCATCAGAATGCCGAGGCCGGTCAGCATCGCGCTCTTTTCGGGCTTCTGCTTCAAGATGGCAAGCAGGGTTCCGACGAGAACGACGAACAGGATTGGAATAAGTATTTGCAGCATGGTTATTTTCTTTAGAACCCCCGTGTTAAGAACCCCTCCCGCTCGTTCCTGGCACTTGCGGCATCCTGCCTCAGTGTCGCTCCCTCAGCACTGGCTCCCTGGGAGGCCCCTGTTTCTG
>JAABUQ010000492.1_pt1 | contig 91016 bp, 96 predicted proteins | sample 5560001 | NCBI WGS metagenome assembly JAABUQ01 (sample SAMN10711888, study PRJNA513371) | rock metagenome | isolation source: Antarctica rocks | place: Antarctica: Victoria Land, Finger Mt nord | collected 2015-12-18
GGCTGGTACAATCCACATCGCCGACATTCGGCCCTCGGCTATCTCTCACCCAATCAGTTCGAGCGCCGGATGGGCAACGCGGCGTAGTGTCAAACAACTTCTACTCCACCGAACCGACCCAACATCACTCGCACGTCACGGATTCGAGGATGCACATCCGATCGCCACGCCAGCGGTGCCGGGCGTTGTAAACGTCTCTTGGCCTCGATATGCTGCGATGAAGACCGCACACACAGCCACTATGCCAATCATATTCGAGACAGTGTAAAACGCTCGTTAATGGTGGTGGACGTGACGGAAGCTCCGCCGAACGTTCCACCGATTGCCCACTCCATTGCAGCTCCCGCAGTCATCGCTCCAAATGACAAAGAGCGTTACGAACTCCACACGACACGCGACGGAAACGACTTTCGATAGATTGCAATCAGCGGGGGGACAAGCAGGTCGCCGTAGATGAACGCCGTGTTCGCAACAAGTGGAACGCCGGCCAGTGCTAGAAAACGCGCCACGGGAACATTTCCCATGGAACACACGTACGTGACGACGGTAATAAGGAGGCCGAGCAACAGCACATAACCGATCACCGGGACTCGCCCGACAGCCTGCAACGTTGTTGTCAACCGTACTTGCGGAATAAGCGCGGCGGCAAACCCGGCAATGAGATAGCCGACGGCGAGCTCCGAGCGCAACATTCGCACATCGCTGACGGCGGTCGCGGCGATGATGCGCCATGCCCTAACGCTCCGAAAGGCTCGCCACCCGGTGGTGGCCCGCTCCGATCCGGGAACGTCCTCCGTTCGTTCTCCCGTGTAGCGAACGGGATCGTCCTCGAATTCGGTGCGATGCGTTGCGCTACACGCCCATAACTTTCGGTTATGATAGCCGATGGTGAACTTGCGGCTGCCCCTCATGCCGCAGACGGGACAGTCGGGAACGATCGCAGCCGGCGTTTCCGGATAATTACCTGTCGGGCGGTCGCGGCGCAGCCGTTCGACTTCGATCCACGCAGCGAGAACGGAAAAGCCGCTCGTTACGACTGCGATGATAATGATACCTCCGAAGAACTCAGCGAACGCGAACCGCCACCCGAGCAACGACCAAAAAAGAATGAGGATCGCGACATTCATATTTGTAACGAGATGAGAAAGGAGAAGATTGCGCGCAGATCCGCGCCTTTTTGGTAGAAACCCTGTGCTGCGGCGGCCGAACCATACGAACAAGAAGAAGAAATGATTCCAAAGCCCGCACCGTAGAGAATTCCTCTCAGGCCGGCCCGAGATAGCGGTGCATCGCCGCTGGTGTAATGACGACTTGAACGATAGCTGAAATGAGGAAGCCGAAAATAAGGCCGAAGAGGCTGTCCCACTGAAAGCCACCCGCCGCCGCAAGCCCGCTCGTCAGGAGCTCGAGCACTTTGACAAAGCCTTGCACGTGAGTTGCCGCCCGGCCTACGTTGTTACAGTCGCGGTGCGATAGCAGATGTGGTTGAGCCGCTCTCAGCATTCTGTAGCGACAGTTGCCGTTCTACCTCATGTTGAACCACCCAACGAACAACGAGATAGGCGACGACTGCGATCAGACCCACGATCGGTATCGAGACGAGCCACATTCCGGCCATCATGCCGGCGCCGCAGCCGGCGCTCATTGTTCCGTTCATATCCGATTCCTCGCGGCCTACTTCACGTCCGCAGAGAGTTTTGTTTTGCCGGTCTTCCCGTTTGCCGATGCGCTGATATCGAATGTCCATGCCGTGGCGAAGTTCAGGTTGGCCTTTGCGGCATATGTTCCGTTCGCGGTTTCGCGAGCGGTCATCGTCGGCCCCGACATCGACATCAATGGCATAGTGGAGGAGATCTTAACCATTGCACCTTTCACGGGTTTGCCCGCTGCATCTTTCACGCTGATCGTGATGGTCTCCAAGCCCTTCTTTGGCGGCGCTGGATTAAACGCTGCGGCAACACGTAATGTGCCCCGCATCGGAGCATCCTTCATGCTGTCAGCGGCTGAAGCGGCCAACGGTAAGGCGGCAACCAACGCGGCGCCGAGAGCGAACTGAGTGATCTTCATGATGTCCTTTCGGTGAACAAGTGAGTGCATGAGGGTTAAGGCGAGCGATCACCGGCGGCATGATGTACCGCCGCCACGGCGTTGTCGTAACGGGCAAGGGAGCGTAACACCGTCTCGCGGGCATTCCCTGCGACCGAAAGCGCATCGAGGACTTCGAGTTCGATGCCTTTGCCGGCGCTCTCGCGGTCGCGCGCAATGCGCAACTGTTCTTCGGCATCGGTTTGTGCGGTTTGAGCGGTTGATAGATTGCGGCGCGCGGCCTCTAGTTCACGGTAAGCATTAGCGACGTTGCGCTGCACCCCAACGCGCAGCTGGTCGCGCAGCGCGATCACGCGATTGAGATCGCCGCGAGCCCGCGCGACGCCGCCCGAACGACTTCCACCATCGACAATCGGCAGCGTGGCCGTCAGCTGGATTTGTCCTCCGCCATGCCCGAGGTACGGTGAAGAGCCGCCGTTATACGATTGCGCCGTGAGTTGCGTGGACGGCAGATAGGCGCCGCGGGTCGCGCCGAGTGTCGCTTGCAAAGCGCTTACGCGTTGTTCCGCCGCGAGCAGTGCCGGACTCTGTTGTAACGCGCGCGTCACGATCGCATCGCGAGGTTCCGCGAACGCGAGGGTGGCCAGCGGTTCCGTCCTTACGTTCGAGTCAACCGTGAAATCGAGGAGCGCCACGAGATCGTTCCGTGCCTGATCTCGCTCGGAGGCAGCATCCTCTTCGTTTTGGAGGGCGACCGCAAGGCTCGCGCGATCGCGCGCCAAGGTATAGCGCGGTGACTTTCCTGAGGCCACTCGCAGTCCGGTAACGCGAAGGTGGTCTTGCTGGTCCCGGACGGCGAGGTGGCGTGCATCGAGCACGGCATCGGCGAGTTGTGCGCGTCGGTACGCTTGAACCGTCGCGTAGACTGCATCGTTGACGCTTGCCTCGATGTTGATCAGTGCCGCACGAGCGCCTGCCGCAGCTGCAAGTGAAGAGTATCGCGTCGACGGCGTTAGTAACGGAACAGTGAGCGAGGCGGCGCCGTAACCTTGACGCGCGATCGGCATACCCAGCTGCGGCTCGTTTGCATCCAGCGCGACCGCCGAGATGCCGATCTGCGGCAGCAATCCCGCACGAGCGGTGCGTGCGTCGGCGGCCGCGATCTCCGCATCGCCTCGAGCGGCCCGAACATCGAAACCGACACGCTGAACTCGCGCGATCGCTTGATCGAGGGTTAGAACGCCATCAAGACGCTCCGGGTCGGCGCTCGCTATTTGAGGCAGCAGCGACAGTGACGCGGTGAGCAAGGCAGCGATCGACAACGCGAATTTACGCACGTACGGGCTCCGGCGTCTGCGCGGTAATCGTGCGATCCGCTTCCGGTCGCCTCTTTCGCAAACGCAGACTGAGGTCGTCGAACGCCGTGTAGAGCACCGGCACGACGAAGAGCGTGAGTACCGTCGAGATCGTGAGACCACCGATGATTACGGTTGCCAGCGGCGAGTACGCGTCGATGCCGGTCTTCGGGAAGAACGCAACCGGAATAAGCACCACGAGGCTGACGATCGTCGTCATCAAAATGGGGCGTAACCGGATCGGCCCGGCTTCGAGAATCGCTTGTTCGCGGCTCATTCCTTCCGCACGTTTATGCAAGATCAGGTCCAAGAGCAAGATGGCGTTGCTAACCGCCATGCCGTTAGCGACCACAATCCCCAAAATCGACACGGTCGAGAAGGTTTGATGGGCCAAAAGCAAGCCACCAAAGACGCCTAAGAGTTCAAGCGGGATGGCGAGCAGCATAACCAGCGGATGGGTGAGCGAGCGGAACTGCGCGACCAGCAGTAAGAACACGAAGAGGATCGCGATCTTCATCGCATTGAGCAGCCGATCGAAGCTCTGCATCATCTCGGTCATATCGCCGCGCATCTCGATGCTATAGCCATGTGGAAACGGCACTTGCGCCATCGCGCCCATGATGGTGTCCATGTCGAGCGCCATTTCGCCGCGGCCGCCTTTACGGTAGTAGCCGAGCACGGAGGCGGAGAGGCGCAAACCGTCGTGTTCGATCAGCGTAGGGCCGATCGCGCGATCGATCTGCGCAATGGACGAGAGGGGAACCGCCATGCCGTTTTTGCCGACGATCTGCACGCTGCCCAGATCACTTGAGGTTGCACGATCGGCGCCGTCGTAGCGAACGAGTATCGTGTCGTGTCGTAGACCCTGCGGATTGAAGTATTCGGCGGTGAGGCCGCCATGCGTCGCATAATAAGCCTGTTGCTCGACCTCGTCGGGGCTGAGGCCGAGTTGCGAGGCACGCGTTCGATCGACGCTGATGCGCTCTTCGGGTTGCATCATCGCCGATGACGTAGACACCTGAACCATACCGGGAATTTTTCGCGCGACGACGGCCACTTGCGCTGCTAACTGCTCGACGACGCGTCCGTCCGGTCCGGTGATCAACAACTCGACGGGAGCGTTATTGCTGGCCATCACGTCGGCGCCCATTTCTTTGAGCGCTACGCGTCGGAGGCCGGGAATCGTGGTCGTCGCCTGCCGATAGACGGCGTCCATCACTTGCCAGATCGTGCGATGCCGTTCTTCCTTCGGCGCAAATGTGACTAAATATGAAGCAGCATTGACGCCGTTCATCGCTTGGCCGGTAAAATACCCGCGGGCGGACTGCTCGCCGGTCTCCCCCGACACGCGCTGTACCTCGGGCTGCGCGAGCAGAATCTTTTCGAACGCTTTTGCTTTTACGGACGTCGCGGCGAACGATGTGCCGGGAACTGTCTCGAGATACGCCGAGGCTTGGCCCGTATCCGCGAGCGGCATCATTTCACTGCCAATCAGCGGAGAGAGTTGAACCGCGGCAAACGTGAGGATTGCCGCAATGGCGAGGACGGCACCGGTATTCCGCAAGCTCCAGCGCAGTCCACCACGATACGACTGTTCGACTCTTGCGAGGCCGCGACGTGAGGGCGTCAACAAATGTCGGACGGCGCCGTCGATCTTTGCGCGCCACCGCGGCGCCGGAGCATCGATGCCCAGGAAGAAGTAGGCGGCGAGCAACGGGGTCAGTGTTAGAGAGACGATCAGGGACGCGACGAGCGCGAAGACAATTGGCCAGACGAGCCCAACGAACATGATCTCGGTAATGCCGCCGCTGATCAGCAACGGGACGAGTGCCAGCACCATGACGCCGGTCGCGGCCGCAATCGGCAAAATGACCGCCAACGTTCCGTCGATCGCGGCGCGGGCCGGCGATTTTCCTTTCGCGAGTTCGTGGTGGACGGAATGGATGACCACGATCGAGTCGTCCACGAGCCGCCCGATGGCAAGCAACAGGCCGATGAGCGTCGAGCTATTGATCGAGAAATGGAGGGGAAGGAACAACAACACCGCCAGGCCGAGGCAGGTCGGAATCGAGGTCATGACGATCGCAGTCGCGCTGATGTCTTCCAAAAACACCAACAGCACGAGGCCGGCCAGAACGACGCTGATCACCAGTTCTTCAAACATATTCGCGGTGAGCGCGCCGACGAAGCGTGAGTTGTCGTACGCCGGCCTGAACTTCAGACCAGGATGTGCCTGCTCGATCTGGGCGAGCCGTTGGTTCACCGCCGCAATGACCTGGGGTGAGCTCGCGTCGGGATTCTGGATGATCGAGACCTCGACGGCCTCCGTGCCGTTGAAGCGATATGCGGCGCGCTGTTCCGCCGCACCGTCCGTAACCGTTGCGACGTCCCGCAGGTACACCGTGCGATCGGCGGTCGTCGAGAGCGGGAAGTCCAAGAGATCGCGGCCGGAGCGTACGCGCTGGTCGCCTCGAACGATCGTTTCCCGCGCGCCACCGGTGAGTGTGCCGCCGGACCGACTGACATTCTGTTTGTCGAGTACATCGCGCACGTCAATCGGCGACAAGCCGTACGACGCGAGCGCACCGCGATCCGCGATCACTTGAAGTTGTCGCTGTAAGCCGCCAAATGGCAGCACCGATTGAACGCCGTCAACGCCCTTGAGTTGGCTAACCACGTCGTTAGCAACGAACTCACGCAAACGAACAGGATCCCAGCCTGCAGCGCTGACGGCGAGCTGCAGCACCGGCGTGTTCAGCGGATCGACCGGCACCACGTACGATGGCTTGAGATTCGCTCGATCGTACGGGAGATCGCCCTCGGCCTGTTTGACGAGCTGCTGTACGTCAACGAGTGCCCGTTGCATATCGGCGCCGTACGGAAACTGCAGCGTAACCGTGGACAGACCTTGCTGCGAGATCGAGCGAATGAATCGGACGCCCTTGAGGTCCGTCATTCGCTCTTCGATCGGCTTGGAGAAGTACGTCTCGACTTCTTGGGCTGAGTAACCAGGCGTCATTGTAACGACCGAGATTAACGGACTTGGGACGTACGGCATCAGCCGCGTCGGAAGCAGAAAAAGCACCGCCGCAAGCGCCGCGATAATGAGGCCGAGATAGATCGCAAAGACCGCAAACGGATTCTTCAGCGACCACGCCGGGATACCGCCACCGGCCCGAACTGCGGCGTCGGCGAGACCGTGGCCGTGTCCGTCGCGCACGATCGTCTGGTCGTCTGCGTCACCGTTCGTTCTCATGAGCGCTGCTCCGCGATCGCTTGGCCTTCTTCGAGCGTCGGCGCGCCGTCGACGACGACGCGAGCGCGCCGATTAAGGGCTCCGGTAACCGTCGCGAAAACGCCGTCGTCCGCGACGACGCGTATTGGGATTCGATGTGCGGTGTTATTGACGCTGGTCCACACGGCGGCTTCCGTACCCGAGCCAACGATCGCACTTGATGGCACCTGCATGCTGCCGGCGACACGCGCCGCAAGGGCATGGAGCGTCACACGGACGAAGCCACCCGGCACGAGGTTCGTGCGCGAATTGCCGACGATCGCTTCAACGGAAGCCGTGTGCGTCGCCGGATCAGCGACCGGAGCAACCGACGTCACGCGTCCGTGGACGACCGTGCCATCGACGAGCTGCGCATCGATTTGCGTGCCCTCACGAATTCCGAAGAGGTCGCTCTGCGCGACGTTCGCCTGCACGCGGAGCCGATCAACGACGGCGATCCGGACGATGGCGGTCCCTGTTTGAACATACACACCGGGATCGATCAGGCGCTTCATCACTGTCGCGTCACTTGGGCTCGTGACCGTCGTGTAACTCGCCAGTGTCGACTCCGCACGCGCGCTTGCCTCGGCGCGAATCGCCTGTGATCGGGCAGCTGCTGCCTGGGCCTGCATTTGGCCGACACTCGCGACCGCATCCATGGCTTTTGTACGTGATGCCACAAGTTGCTGTTGCAGCGAGCCGATGCGCTGTGAGCTCGTATCGTATGCACCCTGCGCAGCGGCCGCCTGCGCGCGCTCATCTTGGTATTCTTGTTGCGAGACAGCGCCTTCCGCGAGCAAGGTTGCCTCACGGCGGACCTCATTCTGCCAATAACGCAACTGCTCGGCTTTCGCGCCGCGATCAGCCTGGGCTGCGGCAAGGTCACGCTGCATTGCGGCCGTCGCGGTGTTTGCAATGATGACGCCATTAGGCGCGTGATGGCGCGCTTCAATTTCGGCCGCTTGCGCCGTCTGCGCCTGGGCCGCCGCATCGGCCGTCGCGGCCTGGGCTCTGCTTTGAAGATCAGGCGCATCCAACGTCGCGAGCACTTGTCCCGCACGGACGCGATCGCCGGCATACGCGTTGAAGTCGCGTAAGATGCCTGCGGCCCGTGTGACCACATCTTGCGTGAGATAGGGTGCGATAGCGCCCGGCGCAGAGACGATGGAAGTATTTCGACTGACCCGTACTGCTGCGAGCGTTACCGGCGTCGGCGCATCGCCCTGCACCGAGGCCATCGCGGCCATATCCATTGGGGGTGCGGCATAGCGGGCTTGGACCGTCGCGAGGACCAACGTGAGCACTACGGCCGCGATGGAAATCCCGAGCGTGAGCGGCCGCCGGTCACGCCGCCCAAGCAGGACGGCCAGCAGCCCGACGATCAAAATCACCGCGAGAGCGTAGGCCGCGGTGCGCCATGCGCCGGGATCGCCCGATGACGACATCCCGGCCATTCCGTTCAGGCTTGACGACGAAGGTGCGGCAGCCGAGTCGGCGGCGGCGCCGTCATTGTGAAGACTTGCGGACGGGCCAGCCGCTTGCACCATGACGTGGTAGGTTGCCGTGCCGGTAACGCCGCCCGAAAACTTGACGCTGATATCCCAGGCCGCAGCCATTGCCAACGTAGCATCAAACTCATACCGGCCGGGGGCCGTCGCCCTGACGGACCCGCTGGGCCCGGTCATCGACATCGACGGCATGATCGTTCCAAACGAAGCCGTCGTTCGAGCAAGAGCATCGCTCGAAATGCCGGACAGCGTTACGACCGCGTGCGTCCGACCAACGCGTGGCGGGTCGGGATCTAATTGCAGCGTCGCCTGCCCCGATCCAACGGAGACAGCCATTGGCGTAGCAATGGCGCTCACTGGCGCGAGCAGAAAGAGCATGCCTGCAACGCACGTTGCGGCGAATCGGCTCAACATTCAATCCTCATCAGCAACACCACGCTGGGTGCTAATGCACTTAACACGTAAGGCCAAAAAAATTACTGTCCCGTGGACGCTCGAACGTCCATTGTGCAGGGAGTAGGGTGGAGCACAGCTGCGCTTGCTGGAGCGAGCCCAGCGCCAAGGATAACGGCAAGTGCAACCGTCAGCCCGACGCGCCGCCTAATAGAGGCGGCCGGCTGCGGTGTATCGGTGAGTAACAGCTCAAGACGCCCGCGCATGCCGGTCGTGCCGACCAGTGCCGCCGAGCCGCTCGCAACGCCGCCCGCCTTCACGAACGACAACAGCGCACCGGCCAGGTCATTCGGCTTCGCGGTTGCGAGTGCGTGACGGTCGGCCGCGACCTCACGAGCGTGACGATAGATCGCGACCAATCCCATCGCCGGCAGCGGTAAAAGGTCAACGAGGAACGACAGCGCCGCCGCGATGAGCTGATCGCCGCGGCGAGCGTGACCGCGTTCGTGCAGGAGCGCTGCCTCAAGTTCCGCGTCGGTGAGACGCGCCAACGCCCCCTCCGACACGATAACGATGGGTCTCCACATCCCCGCAAGAGCGCAGAATGGACGCGCATCGGCGATGACACGGGTTTCGACGCCCCATCGTCCGGCGATCGTCGTTAAGCGTTCCTTGGAAGGGCTCGACCAGCGCACGAGCGTCGTCGCTTCCCCCGACCGGCGGCCGGCAAGGGCGAGAGCGCGAGCCAGTGAGAGCATCGTAACCGAAATGATGATACCGAACAGTACGCGGCCGACGACAGTCTCAAGACAGGCCGCATGCAGCCCTCCGATCAGCGCGATAACAGCGAGCGTGAGCAGGAGCGCTCCTGGAATCGCGGTCGCTGCTGCGGCGAGCGGAGCTTGCCACCCGGGATCGCTGCCGCTGCGCGCGATCACCGGCGCAAGAGCGCGAATCGCACCCCACGCCAAGATCGGAACGACGACCAGCGCACACACGGAGCGCAACAGTGTTCCTGACGTCCAACAGAGTTTTAGGAACTCGATAAGGTCATGCATCGTCGCGCTGAGCCCGCTTCTCAGCGAGGAGCCGTTCGAACTCGGCATAGCCCTCGTCGTCCGTCGCTAATTCGCCCGCGATGTGGGCTAACAAGGGATTACGCTGCGTTCTTAGCAGCGGGCCGACGACCTCGTCGATGAAGGCGCGCTGAAATTCTTCACGTGTCTGCACCGCGCGGAAGACGTTGGCTTTAGCGGATGCTCGCTTGCGAAGGTGCCGCTTGTCAGCCAAATTCGACAGTACCGCCTTAACGGTCGAGTACGCAAGCGGTTTCTCGCCACGCTTGTAACGCAACCGCTCGAGCACGTCGTTGACGGAGCCCCAGTCGCCAATGGACCATACGACGTCCATAATTCGGGCTTCGAGCGGACCGAGGCCCGTCGGCGTGCCGGCCTTGTCGACGCGGAAAATCCGGCTGTTCATGTGCTAGACACCATAGCAGTAAAGACGGGTTCTGTCAATCCACAGCTGCTCTCCGTAGCGCTTGAACATCATCGCTAAACGTGCTATGGTCCTTAGCACCCTGGTAAGCGATCTCCATAGAGGTGAGGCGCCATGCGCGTGAGCCGCTCACCGGACCGAACGGCCAATGTTGCGGCGGACTGCCGATCGAGAAGGTGATGCAAATTCACCCAAAATGATTGCCGTAACGACCGTCGCCGAATTCAGCGCGACGAACGACGTCGCTCCATTTGGCAGCGAAGTTTGTATCGTCACCGCGCCCGGGCCTCCTCCGTTCACTACGGTCAAGGAGCGCCGGTGCAAGCCTTGAAGCCGTCCTTATGAGCTGGTTCGTGCCAAACGGAAAGCCGCGCTGGCTGCGTATCGTGGCGCTATTGCTGGCCGGCTACGTCGCCTACGTCATGCTGCCAACGATATTCTCGCGAAGTACCTCGCCGTTTCAGCGCGTAATCGCTTTGACGGTAGCCGGGTTCTTCACGTATCTATTTTGTCGCTCGGCCGTTTCCTGGGAAGAGATCTCGGCTAGTGTGTCGCGGAAGAAATAGCATGGAGCCTGGCGGAGCCTCGTCGCTGTTGCGATTCGCATTCGCGCTCATCCTCATAGCGACAAACGCGCGGTCGCCGGCCAACGCGCGCGTTTCCGCGTTCGAGTTGCTTTCCCGGACGGACGTGCTCGGCGGTCAAGCCTTCGGCGCGACCGGTGCGTACGAAAAAATTGTTGGAACGCTGCACTTCGCGGACGACCCGAACGCGCCGGCCAATCGCCGGATCGTCGATCTTGGGAAGGCGCCGCGCAACGCGCGCGGCGAGGTCGAATCGAGCGCTAACGTCATGATTCTGCAGCCCAAGGATCCGGCGCGCGCGAACGGCGCAGCCATCGTGGAGATCAGTAATCGCGGCGGTAAGGGACTGCTCTACCACGCGAACCAAACCGCTCCGAGCATGGACCCGACGACACAAGCCGATTTCGGCGACGGCTTTTTGATGAAGCACGGCTTTACCGTCGTGTGGGTCGGCTGGCAGTTCGACGTTCCCGCCAAGCCCAATGCGATGCGGCTTACCGCGCCGGTCACGGACGGACGATCACGGGGCTGGTGCGTGCGGATTTCCATGTCGACGCTTCCGCCCCGGAAGCGCCGCTCGGCCATAACGGTCAAACCCCATACGCCGTCGCCGACGAGCACGATCCCGCAGACGTGTTGACCGAGCGGGACGAGATTCTTGCGCCGCGTCGCGTGCTGCCGCGTGCGGCCTGGCATTTCGGCGCGAGCGCAACGACGGTCGCGCTCGACGGCGGCTTTGCTCCCGGCAAGATCTACGAACTCGTGTATCGGGCGCGCGACCCAGTGGTCACCGGTCTCGGTCTTGCGGCGCAGCGCGATGCCGTCGCGTGGCTCAAACACGACCCTGCGGCGCCCGCGCACGTGGCCCGGGCCTACGGCTACGGGATTTCGCAAACCGGACGCTTCCTCCGTCAATTTTTCTACGAAGGCTTTAATCTCGATGAAGAGGGCCGCAACGTCTTCGACGGCGCGATGCCGATCGTTAGCGGCGCGGCGCTTGGCAGCTTCAACTACCGCTTCGCGCAGCCGTCGCGCGATGCCGCGGCATTCTCGTCGTTCCTGTATCCCACCGATCGCTTTCCGTTCACCGACGCGGTCAAGCCGACCCGCTCACGGGCGCTCGCGACGGCGTGCTCGCGCACGCGCCGCTCGATCCTTCGCAAGCGAAGATCGTGTATCTCTTCACGTCGCACGAATACTATGGCCGCGTAGCATCGCTCATGACGACGAGTGTGGATGGGAAGCGCGATGTCGAGCTGCCGGCGAACGTCCGGGCGTACGCATACATGGGCGGCCAGCACGTGCCGCGGGTGCCCGTCCGCCGCAATCCCCACGATCGCTACCCGACCGACCCCCTGGACTATACCTGGTCCGAACGCGCGCTCTTGCTGCGCCTCGATGCGTGGGTCAAAGACGGCACGCCACCGCCGCAGAGCCGCTATCCGCGCATCGCCGATAGCACGCTCGTCGCACCGGAGGCGGTCCGTTTCCCGCGGATTGCCGGCGTAGCAACGCCATCACCCGAGGTGGTGCACCGCGCGTATCGACTCGACTTCGGGCCCTCGTGGCCGCAGGGTATCGAATCGCTCCAACCGCCCGCGGTCGGCACGGCGTATCCCGTGCTCGTGCCGCAAGTCGACGCGGACGGCAACGACATCGGCGGTCTGCGTCTGCCCGAAGTCGCGGTGCCGCTCGGCACGTACACGGGCTGGAACCTGCGCGTGCCGAGCGACGGCTTCGGCTCGCATCTCGTGGACTTTTACGGATCGTATCTTACCTTCGCATCCACGCAGACGTCGCGGAATGCAAGCGGCGATCCGCGTCCGTCGATTGCCGAACGCTATGCCTCGCGCGAGCGCTACCTCGCTGCCTTCGATACGGCGGCACGCGCGCTCGCGCGCGGCGGCTATTTGTTAGAAGAAGACCTGCCCGCGCAACACGCACGAGCGGAAACGCTCTGGACGACGGCTCATGCGCCGCCGGCGGCAGCCGAACGCTAGCATGCAGCAGGAACGCCGAGCGGTCCGCGCGCCGGAAGTCCCAACCGGACATAAGGGAATTGTGTGCCGGGCGAAAAAAAAGCCGCCCCACGCGGTCCACGGCAGACGGACCGCTCTGTGCATTTGCCTCGGCTCACGCTAAGGAAAACTTCATGAAAAACCGCTCCGGGTTCTTTCGCCGGGCAGGCGCCCTCAGCGCGCTTGCAGCGCTCGGCATCGTCCCGATGCCCTCCGGTGCTGCGCCGCAGACGATCAAAGTCGGCGCGATCTTTCCGTTCTCCGGCCCGCTGGCGCTCCTTGGCCAAGACTCCTACGACGGCGCGAACGTGGCGCTCGAGATGATCAACGCGCAGGGTGGCATCAAAGGCCGCAAGCTCGAGTGGGTCAAGGGCGACTCGCCAAACGCAGAAGTCGCGAACTCGCAAGCCGAGCGTTTGATCTCACAGCAGAATCTCAAAATTTTGCTCGGCTCGTATGCATCGCCGATCGCCGTTGCCGCCTCCCAAGTCGCCGAACGGCACCACGTCATTTATTGGGAGCAGGGCGCCTGGACGAGCACGCTGTTCAACAATCATCCCAAGTACGTGTTCCGCACCAACGTGTACGCGGTCCCGGCGGGCATCGCGGCCGTGCAGTATGCCGTGAACACCGTCGCTCCGAAGATCGGGAAGAACGCAAAGACGCTCAAGATCGCGATCGTGAACGAAGACGGTCCCTTCGGAACGAGCGTATCGAATTCCGAGGCCGCGGAGGCGAAAAAACTCGGCGTCGATGTCGTGACGAATTTGCCTTATACCGCAAGCACCAACGACATGACGTCGCTCGTCCTCAAGCTCAAGGCCGCCAATCCCGACGTGCTGCTCGCCGTGTCGTATATCAACGACGCGACGCTGCTCGTCAAGACGATGCGCGCGCAGAACTTCCGCCCACAAGCGATCGTCGGTGCGTCGGCGGGCTTCGGGCTGCTCGCGCTCGGGAAAAATCTCGGTGCGGACGTCAACGGCATTAGCGAAGCCGACGCCCCCACGAACATCAACCCCAAGGGTCTTCCGGCTGCCGGCCAGGCGCTTCACAAAGACTTCATCACGAAATTCAAAGCGGCGACCGGCCGCGAGCCGGACGGCTTCTCGTACATGGGCTTCGTAGGTGCGTACTCGCTCTTCCACGACGTCCTGCCCAAAGCGAAGGACCCCGACAACGCCGACGACATTCGCGCTGCGGCGATGGGAGCCGACGTGCCGGAAGGCGCGTATCCCAATGGCTGGGGCCTCAAGTTCGACGAGTCCGGGCAGAATACACGGATGTTCGCAGCGTTGCTGCAATGGCAGAACGAAATGCCGGTCGTCGTCGGACCCACGCACATCGCGACGCAGCAGCCCGCGATGATTCCGCTGCCGCGCTGGTAACGCGCGTGTGACCCTGGCGCTCTTTGCGCAGCTGCTCGTCGCCGGGGTACTCCTCGGCGGCGTGTACGCGCTCATCTCGATCGGCCTCACGCTGATCTTCGGGGTGATGCGCGTGGTCAATTTCGCCCACGGCGAGTTTTTGATGCTCGGCATGTACCTGTCGTACTATCTCGTCACGGCCGTGCACCTCAACCCCTATCTTGCGCTCATCGTCGTTGCGCCGGCGCTGTATTTGTTCGGTTTGATCGTCGAAGTCGCGATCATCAAGCCGACCATCGGCCGGTCCGACGTCGTGCAGGTCTTCGCGACCGTCGGCCTGTCGATCGTGCTGCAAGCCGGTGCGCTGATGGCCTTTAGCGCGAACGTGATGGGGCTCAACGTTCCGGTAACCAACGCTCTGGTGCGTGCGGGCCCGCTGAGCATGGGCGTGCCGCAGTTGCTCGCGTTCCTCGCGGCAATGCTCGTCGCCACAGGACTGTTCTTTTTCCTCGGCCGCACCGACGTCGGCCGCGCCATTCGGGCCACGGCCCAAGATCGCAGTGCCGCGGCCTTGATGGGGATTAACGTTGCGGGAATCTATCGGCTCACGTTCGGCTTGGGATCGGCAATGACGGGGCTCGCGGGGGCGCTCTTGATGCCGATCTACTCGGTAAGCCCGAACGTCGGCGAGCAATTCGTGCTGGTCGCGTTCGTGGTCGTCGTCCTCGGCGGGATGGGGTCGGTGACGGGGGCCCTCGTAGGCGGACTGCTCATCGGGATCGTCGAGACGTTCTCGGGCTTCGTCATCGACCCGCAGTGGAAACAGGCCGTCTACTTCTTGATTTTTCTCATCGTCCTCGTGCTGCGGCCCGCGGGCCTCTTCGGCAAACGCGGCAGCGAGGAATTTTCGACGACATGAAGCGATCGGCGTCGCTTTGGATTGCCCTCGTCGGCGTTGTGGCGGTCGCCGGGCCGCTGGTGAGCGACAACGGCTTCATTCGCGACATGTGGGTGCTCGTTGCAATGTGGGGCGCCGCCGCGACCGCGTGGAATTTGATCGGCGGTTACGCCGGCGGGCTGTCGCTCGGGCACGCTGCGTTCTTCGGCATCGGCGCGTACACGAGCAGCCTGCTGTACACCAACTTCAGCGTCTCACCATGGTTCGGCGCCCTCGCCGGTGGGGTGCTTGCGATGCTCTCGGCGCTCGTCATCGGCCTCATTACGATCCGGCTGCGCGGACCATTCTTTGCGCTCGCTACCTTAGCGTTCGCCGCGATCTTAGGAATCGCAGCGACCAATTTGCGCTCGCTGACGCATGGTTCGGAAGGGATGACGATCCCCTATACACCGTCGCTGAGCAACGCGATCTTCGCCTCGAAGCTCGATTATTATTATCTGGCGCTCGCAATGTTGGCCGCGTATCTGGCGCTCACGTGGTGGATTGCGGGCTCGCGGTTCGGCTACTATCTCGTGGCACTGCGGGAGAACGAGGACGCGGCGCAAGCGCTGGGTATCGACGGGCTGCGGCTCAAGCTCGCCGCGACGCTGCTCTCGGCGTTTATGACGGCGCTCGTCGGAAGCTTTTACGCCCAGTACCGGCTGTTCTTCGAACCGTCGATCTTCGCGACGAGCCTCTCGACGCAAATCGCGCTGTTCGCGATCATCGGCGGCTTGGGAACCGTGTGGGGCCCGTTGCTCGGTGCGGCGATTCTGGTTCCGCTTACCAACGTGCTGCAAAGTGCGCTCGGGTCCTCGATCCCGGGAATCGATGCTTTCGTCTACGGGACGGTACTGATTCTGGCGATTCTTTTCGTCCCGAGCGGGCTCGTCTCGGTCGCGCGGTCGGTCCTCGTGCGCCGGCCGCTGCGGCCGGTTCCCGGCACCGAAACCGGATCCAGCCCATGAGCTCGCTGCTTGAGCTGGAACACGTCGAGAAGCGCTTCGGCGGGCTGCGCGCGGTAAGGGACGTCTCTCTTGCGGTCGGGGCCGGCGAGATCGTCGGCCTCATCGGCCCCAACGGCGCGGGGAAGACGACGCTCTTTTCGTGCATCGCGGGCTATCACCGCATTACCGCCGGGTCCATCGCGTTCGACGGGCGCGAAATCGGTAACCATCCCGCGTTCGAAATCTGTCGCGCCGGAGTGGCGCGGACGTTTCAAGTCGTCAAGCCCTTCGCCCGTATGACGGTGCTGCAGAGCGTCATGGTCGGAACGTTCTTGCATCACCGTGACGCCCGCGAAGCGCGTGCATCGGCACACGCCGTGCTCGAGCGGCTGCACATGACGGACCTCGCAGACATCGAGGCGCACAGTCTAACGCTCGTGCTCAAGAAACGTCTTGAGGTGGCGCGCGCGCTCGCAACGGAGCCGCGCCTCTTGTTGCTGGACGAAGTCATGGCGGGCTTGTCGCCGGGCGAGGTCCCGGAAATTCTCGACGTGATCCGCCAGATCAATGCCGGCGGCGTGACGGTGCTCTTCGTCGAGCACATCATGGCGGCCGTGATGACGGTCGCGAATCGGGTGGTGGTGTTGCATCACGGCGAGCTGCTTGCCGACGACACGCCGGCCGAGGTCTCGCGGCACCCGCAGGTCATCTCCGCGTACCTCGGCGAGGAATACTCCGGTGCTTGAGGTTCGCGGGCTGGCGGCGGGCTATGGGGAGAATGGCGTTCTGTTCGACGTCAGTTTCGACGTGGTGGCGGGTTCGCTCACCGTCATCGTCGGTGCGAATGCCGCCGGCAAAACGACGACCTGCCGTGCGATCTCGGGCGAGATCCCCGCGCGGTCCGGAACGATCGTATTCGAAGGTGAGCCGATCGAACGCGACCGCAGCGACCGCCGCGTCGAGCGCGGTTTGGTGCAGATTCCCGAAGGCCGGCGCCTCTTTCCGTTCATGTCGGTCGAAGAGAATTTGCTGCTCGGCTCGTTCGCGCGGCGTGCGCGCCCCACGCGCAAGGAGGCGCTCGACGAAGTGTTCGCACTGCTGCCGCGCGTCGCCGAACGCCGGCGCCAGGCCGCGGGTTCGCTCTCCGGCGGCGAGCAGTCGATGGTTGCGATCGGGCGCGGGCTGATGGCGCGGCCGCGGCTGCTCGTCATGGACGAACCGACGCTCGGACTCGCGCCGCTCTTCGTCGAGCGCACGTTCGAGATCATCACCGAGATCCGCAAGCGCGGCGTCACCGTGCTGCTCGTCGAGCAGAACGTAAAGCGTTCGCTGACGTTGTGCGATAGCGCGTACGTCCTCGAGCACGGCCACGTCGTCATGCAAGGCGCCGGTCACGAACTGCTGGGCGACGAAGGCTTGCGGCGTGCCTATCTCGGTATGTGATCGCCTCGCACAGCTCGCGGATATCGGAGGCGGCGAGCACGGGATCACGCGGCGCGCGTTCACACGCGACGAATATCGTGCGCGCGAACTCATCGCGGGCTGGGCACGCGAACTCGCCTGCGACGTCGTGCAAGACCGAATCGGTAATCTCTTCGTCCGCCGTCCCGGCCGCGACGAAGGTCCGGCGCTGATGTTCGGTTCGCATCTCGACACGGTTGTCGACGGCGGCGCGTATGACGGCGCGTACGGCGTCGTCGGCGGCTTGTGCGCCTTGGAGTGGATGGTCGAGCACGGCGTGGAGACGCGCCGTCCGCTCGAGCTCGCCGCGTGGACGGGAGAAGAGGGAAGCCGCTTCGCCGTCGGTTGTCTAGGCAGCGCGGTCTATGTCGGGTGGGAGAAGATCGACGACGCGCTCGAGTTGCGCGATGACGACGGCGTGACGGTGCGTGAGGCGGTCGCGGCGCAGGACGGGCTGCTTGCGAACGTGTGCGTGCGTGGCGAGTTCCCGCGGCCCGCGGGCTATGCCGAACTTCACATCGAGCAGGGCCCCGTGCTCGAACGCGCGGGCATTCCGCTGGGCGTCGTGACCGCGATCGCCGGAATGTACCGGTACGACGTGCGGGTCACGGGCGAGGCGGGTCATGCGGGCACCGTGCCGATGAGCGTTCGCCGCGAGGCGTTTTGCGGCGCCGCCGAACTGGCGCTCGCACTCGAAACGGCCGCGCGTGACATCGGCGAGTGCGTGGCGACGATCGGTTATGTCGACGTACGTCCGAATCAGACGAACATCATTTCTGGTGAAGTCGCATGTCGGATCGATGCGCGTTCGGTCGATGGTGCGCGGTTGGTCGAGATCGACCGGCGCCTTCACCGGTCTGCGGGCGACATCGCGCGGCGGCGCGGTGTAGGTATCGAGGTGGAATGCTTCGAGACGCGGGTGCCCTCGCCGCTCGATGCGCAGCTGCAGTCGATCGTTCGTGAAACGCTGGACGCACACGCGTGGCCGCACCTCGCCATGTCGAGCGGCGCGGTGCACGACGCAATGTGTTTGGCCGCCATCGCGCCCGCCGCAATGCTCTTCGTGCCGAGCGTCGGCGGCGCGAGCCATGTCGGCCACGAGCGCACGGAGCCTGTGGATCTCGAGCGCGGCGTCGCCGCGTTTACCCAGGCATTGCTCGCGATCGATCGGCGGCTATGAGCGAGCCGCTCGTCGCGCTCGGCCTTGCGCTGGCGCGCATCGCGCACACGGAATCCGATGTGCGCGCGTGGGTGCGCGTCGATGAGTCGGGCGCGCGCGAACAAGCGGCGCGCGTTGCGATCGAGGCGCCGCTTGCGGGTGCGATCGCCGGGGTCAAAGACATCTTCGACGTGGCGGGGATGCCGACGCTGTGCGGACTTCGGGGGGACGACGACCGTCCTGCCGCCTCTGACGCGACCGCCGTCGCGCGCCTGCGCGCCGCCGGAGCCGTGATCCTCGGCAAAACGCAAACCACGCCCTACGCGTGGCTCGACCCCGCCCCGACGCGCAATCCGCACGATCGCGATCGTACGCCGGGTGGTTCGAGTGCGGGCTCCGCCGCGGCCGTCGCAGCCGGACAATGTACGATTGCTCTGGGCAGTCAGACGGTGGCTTCGACCCTGCGTCCGGCGTCGTTCTGCGGTGTCGTTGGATTCAAGCCGACGTTCGATCGTAATGCGACGGATGGCATCACGCCGCTCGCGTCGTCGCTCGATCACGTCGGTATCTTTGCGCGTCACGTTGCGGACGTTATCGCGTCCGCTCGCGTGCTCGATCCTTCGCTCGGTAGCGATCCTCTCGGAAAGCCGATGCGACGCTTTGTCGTCAACGATCTCGCGGGCGACGACGTCGACGCGGAGCCTTGTACGCGCGATGCGCTCGCGCGTGCGGTAGAAGCCCTGAAGGCATCGGGTAACACCGTGCATTCCGTTCGGCTGCCGGACTCGGTACGGCGCGGCAGCGAACTGATTACGATCGTGCTCGCATATGAGTCGTTCGCACAGCACGGCGAGCGCTGGCGTGCGCTCGGCCGCGATCTGCCGCCGCGCCTCAGGCAATTGCTGCAATTGGGCGCGACGACGTCCACGGCTGCCTACGAAGCGGCACTTACTGAGCGCGAGGAGCTGCGGCCGGCGATCGCGCGCATCTTCGACGGCGAGACCGCGCTCGTGACGCTGTGCGCGCTCGGCGAAGCGCCCGATCGTGCCACGACGGGTGACGGTCGCTACGTCCGCCCCTGGACGTTCTTCGGGGTACCGGCTATCGCGATCCCAGCCATCACCGGCCCGCACGGCCTCCCGGTCGGGGTCCAAATCGTTGGAGCGATGGGCACCGATGCCGCTCTCCTCGCGACCGCGGAGCTTCTGGAAATAGCGATCGCGACGTCCCGAAGCTAAGTCGCCATTCGTGAGCGCACAGCAGCAGTGCGATCGTTAATTAAAACACCGCCACCACCGATAGTACGGAAGAGCGGCTAACGGCGGGATACCGTCTGCTCATCGCTGCGTTGTGAAGTGTGATGGTGGGCCAATCGATCAGGACAAAGCCCGTGGAACGTCGGTCGCTGACTTTGCCGCGAAGCTACTTAAGCGCATGCGCCAGTTACGACTGAGCTTTCTCGCAAAGTTTACACTGCTCACGCTTCTTGTGACTGGCATCACCGGGGCCGGACTCTCCTATTTTCTCGTCGCCCAACATGACGCCGCCGTCGAGGCAGACGAAGGGGTGACCGCCGCGGGTGAAGTGTCCGCTTCATTTAGCGGCGCACTTGCGAAGGGCGCCTTACGTGCGCATCGAGGAGACGCCGTTGGGCAACGGAAGATCCTCGCCGAAGCTGAATCGAGTGCCAAGCGCATCCAGTACGTGACGTCGGTACGAGTCTTTCGATCGGACGGCAGCGAATTGTATCCCGGTGTTGGGCCGGCCGACGTTCGCGATACGCGTGAGACGTTGCAGCGAGGCAACCTCTGGCTACAGCAAAATCGCGAACCGTTGCTCGGCGATAACGCGACCGTCCAGTGGCTTCCCCTCGTGAACGATTAAGCCGTCTACGTCCTGGCGATCGCGCTTTCACGGGCGCAGATGACGTCGGCCGTTGCGGGCGAGCGACGCGCCGTACTGCAGGGAACGGTCGTCGCGTATGCGCTGATAACGCTTTCGCTTTTAGTGCTAGCCGCGGGCGCATCGCGCGAACTCGAACGCCGGCGCCGGCAGGCCGAAACAGCGTTCGTGCAGACCCTCGAAATATTCGCTGCGACGATCGATTGCCGCGATCCATACACCGCCGGCCACTCGCGCCGGGTCGCAGATTACGCTCGCGCGCTCGCCCACGCGGTCGGACTACCTCAGAGGGAATGCGAGATCATCGAGCATTCTTCACTGCTGCACGATCTCGGAAAAATCGGCGTCCCGGATAGCGTTCTGCTCAAGCCGGCCGCACTCGACGCGAACGAGCGATTGCTCATCGAGTGCCATCCCTCATTGGGCGCACATATTCTCAAGTCCGTCAGCGGTATGGAGGACATCGTTCCGTGCGTCCTGCACCATCACGAGCGCATCGACGGAAAAGGCTACCCCGCGCGACTGAACGGCGAGGCGATTCCGGTCGGGGCTCGCATCATTGCGGTTGCGGATACCTTTGACGCAATCACCACGAGCCGTCCCTATCGTCGAGCGCATTCGGCCGAAGTGGCCGTTCTCGAATTGCAACGAGTCGCTGGAACGCAGCTCGACGGCGCGTTCGTCGTGGCGTTCGTGAAGCTCGTTCAAGCCGGTACGATCGCTCCGCGTGTCGTCACTTTGGCCGAGCACGAAAGCGAGTACCGCTTTGGCCCGCGAGCACTCGAGACGCTTCGAGCCAAGTTCATAAGCGAGCTCGAGGCAAAGCCCGTGGCCACCGTCTCTGAAAACGAATCGGCCAAACAGTCAGTTCGGTCGTGAAACGCTACACGGTTTTCTGGATGCTCCTCATGGCATTGGTGGTGATGCCGCGAACGGCCGTCCGGGCGATGCCTTACTTTTCATACCAGTACGGCTACTCGTGCACGCAATGTCATTCTACCGTCCCGATACTCTCGCCATTCGGGAAGGCTTTCAAATTCGCGGGGTACCGGCTCCCTGGATTGAGTCCCGCTCACCGCGTACTGCCGATCGCTACGCAAAATAGCATTCTCCACACGACCTCCGTTGACGCGACGGGGCTACCGAAGACGATCGAAGATTACGCCGAACTAAATAGTGCCGGCCCCATCGGAAAAGCGTTCGACTACTTCGCGCTCGCCTACGTCGTCGATGGCGGCCGGCCCGGCGCTTTACACGATGCCTGGATCGAGTATAGCAGCGGAGTTGCCAATCCAGACGCGAGGCAAGATCTCCGGCTAAAGGTAGGACTATTCTACCTTCCCTTGCCGGCGTCGGCGGAGACGTACCGCGAGACGCTCAACCATTACGCCGCTTTCGACCAGACGATCGGAAGCAATCCCTTTAAGTTTTCCGATTCTCACATCGGTCTTGACGCTTCGATCGGCGCCCAGTACTTCGGTTCGAATCTTCACCTCATCGTGACGCAAGGGCACGACTTCCAGTCCGGACTTCCGGAAGCGCGCCCGGACGTCATGCTGTACGGCGAGCACAACACGAAGGACCTCACGATTGCCGCCTACGCCCTCGATGGCGAGCGCGACGTTCACGCTCCGAGGGTCGATAAATTTGAGCGCGTCGGGTCCGCAGCGACGGTCCGGCGAGGAAAGGCTGAGGTCACCATGTTGTTGCAAAGCGGATGGGATAGCAGCAGTGATTCGAACGGTAACGGGCAGCGCGCAAACGCCGGCTTCGGGCAGCTTCGCTGGGGCTTCTCGCCGGCGTTGACGGGCCTGCTGCGGCAGGATGGCACGAATGACGACACGAGCATTCGTCGCACCACCACGGCGGCGCTGATCGTACGCACACATGCCAATAGCAAGTTCGTCATCGAAGGTATCTTTGGGCCGGCTCCGACCCTGAACATGGAATTCTTCGTGGCCAACTAGCGCAGCCGACGCTCGGTAAGAAACGCCAGGCGTCGGTCCGGAGGTGGAAACATTAGGGTTTTAGCGGTTGAGGCAGGCTGAGGTTCTTAGCATTGTAGGGGTAAACCAAGGGCGCGTTTTGTTCCGTTGCGGTGCGGAGATCCCAAGCGTGGATAACGTACGTTCCAGACGCCACGCCACCCAAGCGGAATGCCCCGCTTCGGGCATCCGCGCGAGTTGCCGGGCCGTCGACGACGATGATACTCGCGTGCATCGTATGATGGATGTGGCAGCGCACGCGAACGACACCGGAACGCGGGAACGATACGGTCTTGCCGGGGCCGATCGAGTAGAAGCCGAGGTCGAACGGGTCGACGTCTGACGTAGAAAAGATGCTGTGAAAAAACGGATCTTCGTTTGAGAAGCGGATGGAGCTTCCCATCGGCACGATCTCTAGCGCCGGGTCAAATGACCGGTTCACGTTGCGAATCTCGGTCAACGGCAGGCCGTTCTCGGCGGGTTCTACCGCAGCTGTGGGACTCGCCCACACCACCGCCCCAGGCGATGCCGTTCCCTCGATCGTGCCGGCGAGTACCGCTTCGCTCAGCCTGGCGATCGACACGAGCGTCACGGCGACAAATCGGCAAGCCTTCATACCGATGGTATCGGCATGGCCTACTCGGCCCGAGAGCCTGCGATCTCGTCAGGGGACGGCTTTGCAGCCTGGTAGTTTAAACCGCCCCCGCATTCTCTTGCCGTACGCGAAGGCGCCGGCTGTGATACGACTGGTCGAAAAAGAGCGGTGACGAAATAAGGTAATCGGCCGATGCGCGGTTACAGGCGATCGGAACGTTGTATAACACCGCCAGGCGCAAGAGCGCCTTGACGTCGACGTCGTGCGGCTGAGTCGTAAGCGGATCCCAGAAGAAGATGGCTGCATCGAGTCGCTGCTCGGCAATCATCGCACCGACCTGCGCATCCCCGCCTTGCGGCCCGGACAGCAGCAGCGTTACGGGAAGATCCATGAGGTCCGCGACGCGCTTGCCGGTGGTCGCCGTAGCGAATAAGGCACAGCGCGATAGCGTCTCGCGATTGTAAACCGCCCACTGAGCCATCGCGTCTTTGCAAGCATCGTGCGCGATCAATGCGACGCGGGTTCGATTTCTTATTTGCGTTGGGAAACGGGGTGTCTGCTGATCCATGAGTTCACCGTAGCACGGGCACCGGGCCCGGACAAAGGACTTTCCTCTACTTTTGTATTGCGCCGTCGTCACATTTGAACGTAACGAAGTGCATTTCGTCGTACTATACGCATCCTACAAGACCGTTGTTTCGCGTGCCGTCAAAACGACACACCTTAAATAAATACGAATTTTCAACGTCCATAGCGGCGGAACTTTCTTCGCATCCTTAGCGTTGCTCCGCAAACAATCTTGTTGAGATCGTCCGCTCGACGCCGGGAACCAGCGCATTCTCGACGTATCTGCCGATCGTACGCCGGCTCGAAGGTATCGACTGAAAACGGGAGGCCCCGCGAAACCGAACATGAGTGCGACTGCTCGCGTGATGATGACCAGGGCGGCGTTACACGCGATGGCCACCGCCGTCGCACTCCTAGTGAGCTTTCGCATGTTCGGCAACGCGGATATGCCGGTACGTATGGCACTCTATGCGGTCGTGTGGGTCACCTGCGGCGCGGCATATTTTCTTCTGCTCTACGCCAAGCAATATGTATTGGATGCTGCCGACGAGCGTATCCGAACTGTCGTTCGAGATGAGCGCACGGTGGACGATATGCGGCGCTACGAGCGACGACTGCGCTTCATCGTGCGATGGCGTACAGAACGTTCCCGGAAAAAAGAGTAAGTTGTGGTGAGCGTCGGGACCTGCGGCTTCTCGTACAAGGATTGGGTCGGTCCGGTGTACCCCATTGGGACCAAACCGGCAGGCATGCTATCGTTGTACGCGACGATGTTCCCCGTCGTGGAGATCGACTCGACGTACTACGGAGTGCCGGCGCTTCCGACGGTCGAATCGTGGGCGCGCCGAACGCCCGGCGAGTTCCGCTTTACGGCAAAGTTGCCGAACACGGCGACTCACGTTCCCGAACCCGCGCTCGGGACGGTGCACGACGACGTCCGGCTGTTTCGCGCGAACCTCGAGCCTCTGCTTTCTGCCGGAAAGTTCGCGTGCGTGCTCATGCAGTTTCCGAACTCCTTTCGCCCGACGGACGCGACCGTGCGGCACATGCGCGTGCTGCGCGACGCGCTCGATGACGTGCCGCTGGTCGCGGAGTTCCGGCATCGCGAATGGCAGACGAACGATACGCTGCAATTGCTGCGCGAGCTTGGGATCGGATTGGTCGCCGTCGATGAGCCGCAGTTCGAATCGTTGCCGCGGCCGATGACCGACGCGACGTCACAGATCGCGTACGTCCGCTTTCACGGCCGTAACTACGAGCAGTGGTGGAAGGGCGACAATGTCTCGCGGTACGACTATCTCTACACCGAGGACGAACTCGGCCAGTGGGTTGAGCGGCTCGTCGATCTTGCCTCACACCGGGACGTCAGAGAAGTTCTCGCGTTCTTCAACAATCATCGCCGGGGAAACGCGGCTCGCAACGCGCAAACGTTCGAGGCGATGCTCGCCGCCCGCTTTCCCCGTGCAGCCATTCGGTCGGCAATCGAGAAGGCCGAAGTTCATGGCGAGGTTCGCAGAGAGCTCCCACTGTTCGGACCGGAGGAGCGACCCGAAGACTGATGGCCGTGTTCGTCAAGCACCCGTGCGAAGAAGAGCGCGGCCGTGCATTTCCGAAAGCCGGCCGCTCGCCGGGGCTGGAACGTGGGTTTTACTCGTTGCGATCGTCGGCTCGAGTATGGCCTTCATCGACTCGAGCGCGGTCAACGTCGCGTTGCCATCGATTCAGCGCGATCTGCAAACCGATGCGGCGGGCCTCCAGTGGGTGATCGAAGGCTACGCTCTTTTTCTCTCAGCGCTGATCCTCATCGGCGGATCGCTCGGCGACGTATTCGGGCGGCGGCGCATTTTCGTCCTGGGCATCGCGCTCTTTGCCATCGCGTCGCTGGCGTGCGCCGCCGCGCAGACGATCGGGACGCTCGATCTCGCGCGCTGCTTGCAGGGCGTCGGCGGCGCGCTCGCGACACCCGGTAGCCTCGCGCTCATTAGCGCCAATTTCAGCGGGGCCGAGAAGGGACGGGCGATCGGGACGTGGTCAGGGTTCGCTGCCATTACCGCGGCCATCGGTCCGCTCCTTGGGGGGTGGCTCGCGCAAAGCGCCTCGTGGCGCTACGTCTTTCTCATCAACGTTCCGCTCGCGCTCTTCGTCATCGTGGCGGCGCTCTTGCGCGTCCCCGAAAGCCGCGATGAAGACGGCGCACGCGCAATCGATATCGCGGGCGCGGTGCTGGCAACCGCCGCCCTCGGGAGCTTGACATTCGGCCTCGTGCGCCTGCAGAACGGACGGCCCGATTCGCTCGGATTCTCGAGCATCGCCTGCAGTCTGCTGCTCCTAAGCGGGTTCGTCGGCTGGGAACATCGCGCGCGTTCGCCGATGATTCCGCCGGCGATCTTCCGCAACGGGGCCTTCACCGGAGCGAATCTGTACACGTTCTTCTTGTACGCTGCGCTCGGTGGCAGTTTATTCTTCGTGCCCTTCGATCTTCAAAATGTCCAGGGGTACTCTCCCACCGCGGCGGGCGCAGCGATGCTTCCGTTCATCGTCATCATGTTCGTCATGTCGCGCTGGTCGGGCGGGCTGGTCGGTACGATCGGCGGCCGCATCCCGCTCGTCGCCGGCGCGATCGTGGCCGGCTTTGGCTTCCTCGCCTACGCCCGGATCGGCGTCGGCGGCTCGTATGTGACGACGTTCTTTCCCGCCGCGGTCGTTCTGGGCGTCGGAGGCGCGCTCTTCGTTGCGCCGCTCACGACGACCGTCATGGACGCCATCGACGCCTCTCACTCCGGAATCGCCTCGGGCATCAATAACGCCGTGGCGCGTATCGCCGGGCTGCTTTCGATCGCGGCGCTCGGTATCGTGTTGCTCACGAGCCTGTACGCCGAATTCGACCGCCAAAGCGGCGCCCTTGGACTCTCGGCACGGTCGCGCCAGACTCTTGCCCGGGAGCGGGCCACGCTCGCGACCGCAAAACTGCCCGGAGCGCTGCGCGAACCCGATCGCACGCGTATCAACGATGTGCTCCGAGCGTCGTATACGCTCGGATTTCGCCGCGTGATGGAGATTTCTGCGCTCTTGTCGTGGCTCGCTGCCCTCATTGCGATGCGCACCTTACCGGGCCGAGCGAGGGCAGCTTGACCTCGCGGCCGCGATTCGCTCCGGGGCAGCCGCGTGACCGGCATCCTGCTCGGTGTTGGCATCGCGGGTTTCATCGACGAGCCGGTTTTTCATCAGTTGTCCGACCAGCCGGCGCCCGAGCTACTCGGACCGTCCTGAGGCTTCGCGTGCGAGCAGGGCACGCTTCCGCTCGACGCCCCAGCGGTAACCGGATAACGCACCATCGGTCCGTACGACGCGATGACACGGAATTGCGACGGCGATGCCATTCGCTCCACACGCTCGAGCCACGGCGCGGACGGAATCGGGCGAGCCGATCCGGCGTGCGATCTCCGCATAGCTCGCCGTGGAGCCTGCGGGAATCTCGCGCAGCGCCTGCCAGACGCGTTGCTGGAACGCCGTGCCGCGCACGTCGAGCGGCAGGTCAAGGCCGAGCGCCGGTGCCTCGACGAAACCAACCACCTTGGCAACGAGGTCCTCGAACGCCGCATCGCCACCGATCAGGCGGGCGCGCGGAAAACGGTCTTGCAAGTCGTGCGCAAGCGCGTCCGGGTCGTCGCCCATGAGGATCGCGCAGACGCCGCGCTCGCTCCGTGCGACCAGGATGGAGCCGAGCGAACACTCGCCGATCGCAAAACGTATTTCGGCGCTCGCAGCTCCGGCGCGATACTGGGTGGGCGTCATGCCGAGCACGGCGTCCGAAGTGGTGTAGAAGTTCGCATTCGAGGCGTAACCGGCTTCGTAGATCGCCGCGGTGACGGACGTGTCTCGACGCGCCAATGCGTTACGAACCCGCTCCGCGCGACGAGCGATCGCGTACGCTCTGGGCGTCACGCCGGTGACCGCTTTGAAGACCCGATGAAAATGATAGATGCCGAGACCAGCAGCCTTGGCCAAATCGTCAAGACTCGGGATCTCTTCGGCAGCCTCGACGGTCCGGCAAATTTCTGCGATCTTTCGCGCTAGCTGCTCGCTGCGTGCGGGCTGGTCCGGCTTACATCGTTTGCACGCCCGAAAACCCGCTCGTTCCGCATCTTCGCGTGGGGCATGGAATCGAACGTTCTGCGCTCGCGCGAGCCGCGCAGCGCAGGACGGCCGGCAGTAGACGCCGGTCGTCCTCACCGAATAGTAGAAGGTATCGTCGAAAGCGCGATCGCGCGCCACGACGGCTTGCCATCTCGGGTCGTGTTCGTTCGGAACGTCGGATGGGTTCGCATTCTCGAGCAATGCGTTCATTGTCGATACCTTCGTTTTACAAGAGTGCAGATGCGCTTCACGTCGCATCGTGGAAGATAATGCCGAGCGTGTAGCGCTGGCCGGAGTGGAGCTTGCTAACGCCGTGGCGCAACAAGACGCGATAGCTTCCCCGCGCACCCTGCACGGGACGCTGATTCACGGCAAATACGACGGCGTCACCGCGGCGAAGCGGCACGACCGAGGGACGCGATTGCATGCGCGGGCGTTGCTCGGTCATCACAAATTCGCCGCCGGTGAAATCTTCGTCCGGCTGCGAGAGCAGGATGGTGACTTGCAAGGGAAAGACGTGCTCGCCGTACAGGTCCTGATGCAGGCAGTTGTAATCGTGCTCGCCATACCGCAGCAGTAGCGGCGTGGGACGGGTCTGACCGGACCGGTGACAGCGTTCCAGGAAAGCCGCGTGATCGTCCGGGTAACGCACGGCGATGTGCATCGTTTCGTTCCAGCGGTTAGCGATAGGTACCAGAGAGCGATACACCGAGGTGCGAAACGCGCTAATCGTCTCGGGGAGCGGATAGGCGAAATACTGGTACTCGCCCTTTCCGAAACCGTGCCGGGCCATCACGACCCGGCTGCGAAAGAGGCCGCCTGAGGTGTACAATTCGGCGATCTCGGTACACTCATGCGGCGCGAGAAGCTGGCCGAGTGTCGCCCAGCCCTGCGCATCGAGATCGACCGCTACCCGCGGCCATTCGATCGTCCCCACCCGAGCCTGTATCTGCCCGCCTGGGACATCGCTCCCCTCGTCGAGGTTCTCCTTGGCGTCCGATGTTGTCGGCTTCACATGAGTCCGCACGAGCCATTCCTTCCAACGACTTGCATCGCTGGAAAGATCGTAGCACCGAAATCGCCGGTCGCACTCTCGTGTCTTGCTTTCGAATCCAATGATCTCAGACGATCTCGAGTGATGCACGCACTGCCGCCAGTGCTGTCGCCGGCGCTGCCCGGGCGTCTCGTGCCTAGAACGTAACGTAACGTCCGAGCCCGATGACCAGGGCGTTTCTCGGCGGGTTGATCACGCCGGCGCCCGGATTCGCTTTGACGCCGCCGGGGTTGATGACCAATTGCAGGCCGGGACGCAGCACGAACCACGGCGTCGCCTGCACGCCGTAGTTGACTTCGAAGACCTGGTCCTGCACCGTGCTCGGCACCGTGTAACCTGCGCGTTGTAACGTAGACTCGAGATTTTGTAAGCGAACGTTGTAATTTTCTGTAGCGAACCCGGCGGAGATCGTGTCGCGGTCGCGGCCACGGAACGTTCCGTGCCGAACGGCGCCGATTTCGAACATCGTGCTGATCAGAGACGTCTGCGGATCGCTATATTCGAAGGAAGTAAAGAGGGCCGTACCAGTTTTCCCCGCGCCCGCGCTACCTCCGATGAGATGATCCAGCTGAACGTACGCACCCGTGCGGCCGCGGTCGTAGCGCGTCGCAATCGTTGCAATTGCGGCGGCATTGCTGGCTAAGCCCGCTGCGGTCGTCTCGGTGGGAGTGAGGCCGATGCTTCCGCGGCCGCGTGAGGCAAAGTCTTGGACGTTCGACGTGTCGTAATACCCGCCGACGCGGACGTTGCCGGTGAGGTTACCCTCATGGTCCCGCAGCGTTGCACCGAGTTCGACCGGAAGTTCTGTCCCGGTGCCGCCGTTGAAGCCGAAATATAACCCGCCGTCTTTATTGTTGACCAGCGGATTACTTTGGATTGCCGCAGCTTGGATGTAAAAGTCCTTACTGAGATTCGCCTTGAGTCGCGCTCCCCACTGCGATGACGGGTAATAGACGTAACCCTCCGAGCCGTTGGCGACGACGCCATTGTTGATCGGAATCCCCGCCGGAGTGCCGCAAATGTTATTGTTCTGATAGAAGCAGTACAAATTACCGCCCCAATAGGTCGAGCCCGCAATAAAATCGCCCTGTTGGTTGTATTTGCCGAGCCGCAGATTCAGGCGGTTGTTAAAGAGGGGTTGCTCGTAGTCGAGAAACGTAATGCGCGTGGTTTGCCCGTCGCCGTAAATTTCTTGAACGGAGGCGAGATTTCCGATCGCTTGCGACGAGAGATTGCTCCCGAAACGGGTCGTGAGCAGAAAGTGTACGATTCCCGCACCGCTGCCGGCAGAGATCTTATTGAAATCTGCATCGAATCCGAAGCCGAACTCACTCGAAAGCGCCGTGCCGCGCTGATAGGCGTTGCCGCCGAGCGGCAGACCGCCGCTGAGGTTTGCCGCGGCTTCGCTCACCAAGTGGCCGTTGAGCGTGAAGCCGTGCTTTGCCAAATCCGAGCGCGCGCCGTTACCGAAATCGCCGAGCAAGCCGCCTGGTTTGGGCGCTTCGGGTTGTGCGGCAGGCGCTTCGGGATTGCGTCTATCGGGCCGCGCCTTGTCGTTGTTTGCCCCCGGCGTTCCGGTCGCGTTGGGTGTCTGGCCAGGATTTGGAGTCGCGGACGCGGTTTGCGCGAGAACGGGCGTGCCGAAGACTCCGGTCAGCACGGCCACGAGAGCGAGGCTCTCGAGCGAGCGGCGAAACAGTGTTCCGTTCATGTCAGCCCGACATGTCCTCGAGCTCTCGTCCTTTACTTTCTTGGACGAAGCGCCAAACGAAGAAAAACGACAGAACGGCAAACGTCGCGTATAGACCGTATGCGAGGCCGAGCCCGGCATTCTTGAGTACCGGGAAGGACGTCGAGATCGCCCAGTTGGCGATCCATTGCGCGGAAGCGGCTACGGACAGCGCGGCCGCACGAATATGATTGGGAAACTTCTCGCCGAGCAGCACCCAAACTACCGGCCCCCACGACATGCCGAAGGCGAAGACGTACACGTTCGCTGCGAGTAATGCGATTGGGCCGGCGGAACCCTGAAGGTGCGGTTGGCCCTGAGCGTCCAGCGGCGCCTGGCCGAAAATAACGGCGAGGATCCCAAGGGTCACCGCCATGCCGGCCGAGCCGACGAGTAAGAGCGGACGGCGGCCCCACCGGTCGATAAGCGAGATTGCGACCAACGTCGTGACGACGTTCACCACGCTCGTGATAACCGTGATGATCAGAGAGTTTTTCTCAGAAAAACCGACCGCTTGCCACAGCACGCTCGAATAATAGAAGATCACGTTGATACCGACGAATTGCTGAAAAACCGACAGACCGATGCCGACCCACACGATGGGAAGCAACCCCATTGCCGGTCCACGCAGGTCGAGCCAGCTCGGCTCTTTATCCCTGGAGAGCGAATCTCGAATCTGAGAGATTTTCGCCGTGAGTCCGCGCTCGCCGAGCACGCGCTGCAAAACCTTGCGCGCTTCGTCGATCCGCCCCTTGGCGAGCAGATGTCGCGGCGATTCCGGGATCGTCAACGACAGCACGCCGTATACCAAAGCGGGAAAGGTCATCGCGATGAACATCCACCGCCATGCTTCGAGCCCCGCCGCCCAAACGGTCCGAGAATTTCCGGCAGCGGCGGCGATGGCGTAGTCGACCAACAGCGAGAGAAAAATGCCCGAGACGATCGCGAGTTGCTGCAGCGATCCGAGCCGTCCGCGGATGCCGGCCGGTGCAATTTCGGCGATGTATGCCGGTGCGATGACCGACGCCATGCCCACTGCGACGCCACCGATGATGCGAAAGAGCGCGAGCACGACCAACGAGTTCGCAAGGCCGGAGCCGATCGCGCTGACGACAAAGAGCACGGCCGCCAGCCGCATCGCAGCAAGCCGGCCGTAGCCGTCGGCAATCCGTCCGGCAACGAGCGCACCCGCGGCGGCTCCGACGAGCGCAGACGAGACGGTGAGCCCGAGCGCACCCGGGCTCGCCTTGAACTGGAGGCCGATTGCGGTGACCGCGCCGTTGATGACGGCGCTGTCGTAGCCAACAAGAACCCGCCGAGTGCAGCGACCGAGGCGAGCAACACGACGGCGCCGGGCGATCCTTGATCGTGTTCCTCGCTTGCGCCCGGCGCCGAGGGTGTCTGCACGAAGCCGTGCTCGCTCATCGCTATACTCCTTAAACACGTAAAAGATCCAAGTACGCAATCGCCGCTCGCAACGGCGATTCGAAAGCCATGATTTCGCTTGCGTCAGATAATCAGGAGGTCCAAAAAGTCGCGAACTCCGCTCGGACCGTCCACTACGTGATCGGCTTGCTCGAGGAGCGGTGCCGGCGCCTCATCCGAGCGCACCGCAACGCGCAACACATAGAGGCCCTCGCCCGCGAGCCGCGTTGCCGCGGCGAATGCGGGCAGGTCGCCGAGGTCGTCGCCGACGACGACGAGCGAACGCGCCCCCGAGTCGCTCACAACCCGGCGTACCGCGTCGCCTTTATCGTCGTGGACTGCGGGCCGCAACTCCCAGACCAGTCGCCCCGGGATGACTTCGAGCCCACGCCGTGCGGCGATGTCCCGAGCCGCCTCGTCGATCGACGAAGCCCAGCGTTCCGGTTCGGCAATTCGCCGAGTGTGCACCGCGACGGCGAACTCTTTATCCTCGAGGTAGGCGCCGCTGTCACGAACGGCCGCCGAAGCGCGCAGATCCTGCGCGGCCGCAACGACCGACGGCCGCGCCGCTTTCAGCCGCGAATCGACCGCCACTCGGCCGTTTCGAATTTCTTCGAGGCCGTACTGTCCCAGGTACCGCACGCCGTCCGCCCCGGCGTACTTGAAGAGGTAGGCGGCGGGCCGTCCCGAGACGAGCGCAACGGCCGCGAACCGAGCCGAGAGCTGCGATAAGATCTCGACCAAGCCGGGCAGGGGCCTCGCTAGTTCGGGATTAGCGACGATGGGCGCGAGCGTGCCGTCGAAGTCGAGGCACAGCGCCACCTCACTCGCGCGTGCGGCGAAAAGTGCGGCCTCCTCGGCAAGTGACCTCCCAACAGTCACGGCGCGCTCGCCAGCGCAAACTGTGCCTCTGAGCCCGGGCTAAGCTCGACGGCCTTGTCGCGGACGACGATGTTGATCGGCGGGGCCGTGCCGGGGCGTGACGTGATCCGCATCTGGTCCTCGGCGAGCGCGATTTCGATCCGGTGTCCGCGGTAGTGAACGCTGAACCGGACGTGCTTTACTTGCGGCGGCAGCGCCGGGTCGAAGCGCAGGACGCCGCCTTGAGCACGCATACCGGTCAGACGGCGTTGCACGAGGTCGACCGTGCCGGCCATCGCCCCGAGGTGGATGCCCTCGGCGGTCGTTCCGCCTTGCACGTCCTCCACATCGCTTTCCAGGGCGTGGCAAAGGAACTTCCATGCCTGCTGCGGGTCGGTTCGAGCGAGAACCCAGGTCGTTACGACGCCGCTCAGCGTCGAGCCGTGGGCGGTCCGCGCGAGATAATAGCTGACCGTTCGGGCCAGCTGCTCTTCCGTCACCTCGTAGCCTAATCGCCGCAAGAGTTCTCGCAACTCGTCGCGAGACATCACGAAGAGCAGCATCAACACGTCGGCTTGCTTCGAGAGCTTGTAGCGGTTGGGGGTGTCGCCCTCGGCCTCGAGCACGCGATCGAGACGTTGCACGTCGCCGTATTTGGCGCGGTAGTTCTCCCAATCGAATTCCAGCAGATCTTCGTAGCCCTCGAACTGCGAGAGCACGCCGTCGGCGTGAAAAACGACGCGCATCTTGGCGGCAATGTCCCGCCAGCGGTTCAGCTCGTCATCGGTAAGCCGTAATTCTTGAAGCAGCTCTTGGCGATAGTGCACCGGTAAAACGTCGAGCGCTTCCATCGCCCGAAGCATGACCCAAACCGCCATGACGTTCGTGTAGGTGTTATTGTTCACGCCGGACTGCGGGCTGTCGGGGTATCCCTCGTGGTACTCATCGGGACCCATGACGCCGAGGATCTCGTAGCGGTCGAGTTCCTTGTCGTACCGCGCGATACTCGCCCAGAATCGTGCGATCTCGACTAACAGTTCGGCCCCGGTGAAGCGCAGAAACCGCATGCTGCCGGTCACCATGAAGTGCTGCCACACGTTATATGCGATGGCGATATTGACGTGGCGCTGCAGATGAGAATGGTCGGGCAGCCAGCGTCCCGATTTTGGATTGAGATGCACTTTTTGAGTTTCTTCGCGCCCGCTGCTGCCGCTCTGCCACGGAAACATCGCGCCCGCATAACCGGCGGCGCGCGCTGCGCGGCGGGCCGCGTCGATTCGGTTATGACGGTAGTTGAGTAGCGTTTGGGCGAGCACGGGTCGCTGGAAATTCAGGAACGGGAAGATGAACATCTCGTCCCAAAAGATGTGTCCCCGATACGCTTCCCCGTGCCATCCGCGCGCCGGTACGCCGACGTCGAGATTGGCCGTATTCGGCGACACCGTCTGTAAGAGATGGAATTCGTGCAGGTGCAAGACCATCTCGGTCCACTCGTTGCCGCTGTCGAGCTCGATGTCGAAACGATTCCACAGGCTCGACCACGCGTTGACATGCCTGGCGTGGAGTTCCTCGAAGTCTCCGGCATCTTCGGCCGCGAGGCGGGCCTCCTCGGCGCACTCCGAGATTGCCCGATCTCGCGAGGTATAGAGGGCGACCACCTTCTCCACGGTCACCGGCTGCCTTTGCTCGAGGACGACCGCTAGGGCATGGGCGATGAAACCCGCCTCCGCTACGACGCGCTGGGCGGTGGCGACTCCCGGTCTGCCGTTGGGCACGACCCGCGTGCGGGCCGCTAGCGCGACGCGAACGTGTGACTGCTTGGTCTCGACCTGCAACAGGATCGTTTGCGGGCCCACCTCCGCCGCGTCGAGGACGTTCAAATGGCTGCCGTTCAAGTCGCGGTAGCGCTTGACTCCGGTGTTTTCAATCCGCCCGTCGAGCCCGGAGCGGACGTCGAGCGTCCCCGCCCAATTCTCGGCGGTAAACGTGGTCTCGAGAGCGGCCAGATGTTGGTCCTTCATGCTCACGAACCGGCGCTGCGTCATGCTGGTCCGGCGCCCTTCGGGATCTTGCCAATGCAAGTGGCGCGTCAGGGTTCCGAGCTGAAGATTGAGGTCCAGCCGGTGGTCGAGGACGTCGGCGCACTCGATGTCGAACCACGGGCCGCCTTCGATGCGGAACGCGAACGGCAGCCAATTCGGAGCGTTGACCAGGTCCTCGTTCTCGACGACTCGGCCGGCGATCTCCGTGTTCGCGCGGTTATACAGACCGGCGATGTACGTGCCGGGGTAGTTGACGCCGTCGGCGCTCGCCTCCGGAAGCGCGCCGCGCGTCGCAAAGTAGCCGTTGCCGAGCGTGCACAGCGCTTCGCGCAGCCCCTGCCGCCGGGGGTCGAATCCGCTGTACTCGAGCGACCAGACACTGTCCGGCCGTCCCGTTTTGCGCCGGCGCTGGTCCGCGACGACACGGCGCTCCCGCAGCCGGCCTTCGGCCAGGCCGTCGAGGGAAACGTCGTCGAGCGTCGTCACGACGAGATCCGCACCCGCCGCGGCCAGCAGCGCCTGGTCGTCCAAGCGAGCCACGCCGAGGGCCGCCATCTTGCCGCCCTTGGCAGCCTCGATTCCGCTCGAGGCGTCCTCGACCACGAAGCACGTGCCGGGGCTGACTCCGAGTTCTTGCGCCGCCGTGAGAAAGATCATCGGGTCCGGCTTACCGCGGGCGAAATCACGGCCCGCGACGTCGGCGTCGAACAAATCGAGCAACATCATACCGGGCCGAATGAAGTCGTATTCCAGCCGCTGCTCGGCGGCAAACGTGTCGAGCCGGATCTGGCGCAGAAAGAGATTCGCGTTCTTCGACGATGAGGCGCAGGCGACCGGAATGCCGGCGCCTTTCACGGCCAAAATGAACCGGAGCGCATCGGGGAAAGCCATAAAGCGGCCCGCCTCGATGAGCTTGATGACGTGCACCTGCTTCCCGGCCGCGTACTGCTCGATCCGGCGGTCGACGTCGGGCACACCGAAGTGCTCCAGAGCCGCGCGGGCGCCGGCCATCCGCGGCATGCCCGCCATCACTTGTTGGTACACGGCCGGCGTAAACTGGTCGGGCGAGTAGCGAGTGTCCTCAACGACATCGCGCCAGTCGCCCTCCATGAGCTCTCGGAGCGCCTCGCGCCAAGCTAGCTCATGCGGCGAGTCGACAAGCACGCCGTCCACGTCGAAAATTGCACCCTGGAACGCCATGGTCGTCATCCCTTTTTCGTAGCACGTGTCGACGAGGCTCCGTATCCGTGCAGCGCTTGGCCTACGATCCGGGCACACTGCCCGGTAAATATCTTGCACGTTGTAAAATGCCTACGGAGCTTAGTACCAAGAAAGCCGACGATCGACGCTAAGCCGCGCCCTTGGAGCCGGTACGAGGTAGCGGTGGTGACGAGCCGAAGCCGTCGGCGATGAACACGATCGGGGTGGATCTCGGCGGCTCCCACGTTTTGGCCACCATCGTCGACGACGAGGGCAAAATCATCGAACGGGCCGAGCGCGACATCGTGGATCGCAGCGCGGACGCGGCCGTCGACACGATCGGTAAAACGATCGACGACGTGCGGCAACGGGTGAAGGAGAAGGCCACTTCGATCGGCCTCGGATCGCCGGGTAACATCGACCTTTCGACCGGTACGGTGAAGTACTCGCCGAACTTCGGTTGGCGAAATGTCCCGCTCGGGGAACGGCTGCGCAAGCGGTTCGACCTGCCGGTCTTCGTTGCCAACGACGCGCGCTGCGCGACCCTGGGCGAATACACCTACGGGGCGGGCCGTGGTACCAAGAATTTCGTGCTGCTTACGCTTGGGACGGGGATCGGCGGAGGAATCGTTGCCGAAGGGAAGTTGATCGTCGGCAGCAGCGCGGTCGCGGGCGAAATTGGCCATCACCAGATTCGCGCAACCGATGGTTTCTATTGCAACTGCGGCAAGATCGGGTGCTTCGAGGCGCAGGCGTCCGGGACGGGACTCATCCGTCACGCTCTTGCGATCAAGCAATCCTTTCCCCGAAGCGACCTCGTAAGCGGCAGCCCCGCGAAGTTAGGTTCGAAGTCGATTCGCAAGGCTGCGGAGGCCGGCGACCCGCACGGGCTCGCGGCCTGGAACCGCTACACCGACGACCTGGCGCGCGGTGTCGCGAACATCATCACGTTCGTCAACCCGGAGATGATTGCGCTAGGCGGCGGGGTTGCGGGAGCCGGGGAATTCATGCTCCGTCCTCTGCGCCCGAAAGTCGACGAGTTGACGACCATGGTCTCCGGCGACGGAACTCAGATCATTACGGCGAGTCTCGGTAACGACGCCGGCGCGATCGGCGCCGCTACGATGGCACGCCGAGGGGGCTTAACGGCGAACGCCACTTAACGCCGCCGCCATACGCAGCCTGACGTGTCCAGCGCAGCTTATGGGTAAGACGCTTAGCCGGCTAACAAAATCTATCGCTGTGCTTGCACTACTCGAACGACGAGCCACACCGAATACAGCGCAGCCGCAACGACCGCAAGCGCGCCGATCGCGCAAGCGACTATCGCCAAACCCGAATGCGGAAGAAAGAACCAACTGAAAATGATCAGCCCGCCCAACAGAACGGCAATCACGTACAAAGAAGCTGCGCCGGTAATCGAAATTTTCTTCATGCTTTTTCCGCCACGCGCGGCTCGTTTTTTCGCGGTTTGCTAGTATATGCTCGTAGCACTTCCATACGTTGAGCTTATCACAATGCTCGTTATCGGTGAACGGCCTTGGTCGCAGAAGCTCGAGACCTCAAATGGGTTGGGTTGGAACGCTCCGGGAGCGGGCAGAACGGCGTGGTGAGGACATCGTATGAATCGTAAAGCTGCGGCAATTGCGGCCGCGCTCCTTGCCGTACCGGCCTTCTTCGCGCTTCGCAGCGCCTTTCTCAAAACCCGCGCCGCCGCGGAGGTCCAGGAAACCGTCGGGTCGATCGATGAAGAGCAGCGGCGTCGTCTACGCGAAGCCGTCGAGAACGGGTACGCCTCGACCGTTGCGGCCTTCGCTACCAGTGGGGAAAATGCCGACTATGAGGCGCGCGACGCGCGGGCGGAGCAAGATGCGGAACGGCTGCAGCAGACCTTCTCGGCCGTGCGCTCCGACCTTGCGCCCGAACTCGCAAGCGCATGCGAAGCTATGGTCGAACGGGTTGCCTCCGCCCAGTTGCAGCTCATGGCCTTTGCGATCAATCGCAAGCACCGGGGTCTGCCCGATGGCGCGCAGGCCGAAGCGGAAATCGACGACCGTAAAGCGTTTACGCGCGAGATCGAACCGCTGTACGAGCGCCTCAAGGCGTCTCTCTCGTAAGACGCTCTCGCGCACTAATGCGAAATGCTCGAAGCCGGCATGTTGCAGAAGGTCGAGAGGCGGTAAAACCGCGTGAACGGGAAATCACGGAGCAATGGCCGAGCAGTTTTGTAGCATAGAACGGATTCACCTCGACTTTATTCTTCGCCAGCGCGTCTTCTTCATAGCGTCCGCCGCCGCGGGCACGCGCGTGAACGTTTCGCCCAAGCCCGTGACTGCGCTACGCGTGCTTGGCGCAAACTCCGCGGTGTATCTCGATCAAACCGGCAGTGGCAACGAGACCGCGGCGCATCTTCGTGTCGACGGACGCCTGACGTTTATGTTTTGTGCGTTCGAGGGTCCGCCGCGGATTTTGCGCCTTTTTGGGCGTGGTTCCGTTCTACGGCGCGACGAGGCGGCATATGGCGAACTACTCGAGGCCGAATTCGACGGGAAAGAGCCTTCGGGCGCACGTCAGATGGTTTCGCTCGACGTGGAACTCGTGCAGACGTCGTGCGGCTATGGAGTACCACTCTTTACGTTCGTAGCGGAGCGAGATACATTGAAACGCTGGGCTGACGCCAAGGGCGAAGCCGGCTTGAACGTCTATCGGCGCAAGAAGAATGCGCGCAGTATCGACGGTCTTTCAACCGGTCTTTTCGACGGCCAGGACGTCGCGGGGCAAAACGGCCGAAACGCCGGCTAAGCGGGTTTGCCGACGGAGCGGACCGAGGACCGGCTGCGCGCGCCCGGCTTGCAGGGCGGCACGCTAAAGAATTCTTCGGCCGGCCATTGACAAAAGGTTTTGTTAAGTTTAAGTTTTAGTAAACTGAAGGCAAGTTTCTCCCGTCCGTGAGGTGTCAGGCCGGCAATCGTTGCCAAAAACCTGAATCGCCCATCACCACGCGCCACTCTACGCCTGCGCTTTTTCGCGGTGTCGCATCGCGATGATTGCTCGGCCGCTTTTGTCGCGCGTGCTACCCCACAGGTGCAAGAGCCGCTACGACTGAGGAGGCCCCGTGAGCAACCCGCGCACATTTTTAGCCGCACTCTTCCTGGGCGCAAGCACGATATTCATGACGAGCGGCGAGCTGCAGGCGAAAGAGCTGACGCTCTGCTGGGCGGCATGGGATCCGGCGAACGCGCTCGTCGAGCTGTCCAAAGATTTCACCGCACAAAGTGGTACGAAAATGAAGTTTGAGTTCGTACCGTGGACGAGTTACGCCGATCGTTTTATTAACGAACTCAATTCGCACGGCAAGCTTTGCGATCTGATCATCGGCGACAGCCAATGGATCGGCGGCTCCGCGGAAAACAAACATTACCTCAAGCTCAACGATTTTTTCGCCAAGAACCACATCTCCATGAACGACTTCATGCCCGCGACGGTGCTGGGCTACGCAGAATGGCCCAAGCGCACGCCGAATTACTGGGCGCTGCCGGCCATGGCGGATGCCGTCGGTTGGACGTATCGCAAAGACTGGTTCTCGCGGCCCGAGATCCGCGCGGAGTACCAGAAGAAGTACGGGCGCGCGCTCGAGCCGCCGAAAACGTGGGACGAACTCAAGGGGATCGCGGAGTTCTTTCAGGGCCGCACGATCGACGGCAAGAAGGTGTACGGCGCGTATATCTTCACCGAACGCGGCTCGGAAGGCATCACGATGGGCGTCACCAACGCCATGTACGATTTCGGGTTCGAGTACGAGAATCCGAAGAAACCCTACGACATGCAGGGCTTCGTGAATTCCCCCGGCGCCGTCAAGGGGCTCGAGTTTTATAAAGCGCTTTACAAGTGCTGCACCGCACCCGGCATGACGAATGCGTACATGCAAGAAGGCCTCGACGCATTCAAGTCGGGCCAAGTGGCCATGCAGATGAACTGGTTTGCGTTTTTCCCGGGCCTCTACAAAGATCCAAACGTCGGCGGCAGCAAGATCGGTTTCTTCACCAATCCGGGCGAGAAACAGCATTGGACGCAACTCGGCGGTCAGGGCATCTCCGTCGTCTCGTACTCCGAGCATCGCGACGACGCACTCGCATACATCAAATGGTTCGCGCAGCCGTCGGTGCAGAAAAAATGGTGGAAGTTGGACGGCTACTCGGCGCATAAGGCCGTCGTGCAGGACCCGAGCTTCCCGAAGAGCGCGCCCTTCGCTCCCTATTTCCTGGAATCGATGGGCATCGTAAAGGACTTCTGGGCCGAGCCCGCCTACGCGGCGCTGCTGCTCGACATGCAAAAGCGCGTGCACGATTACGTGGTTGCCGACAAAGGCACCGCGCAGGAAGCTCTGGATCTCCTCGTCGCAGACTGGACGAAGGTGTTCAAGAGCGAGGGAAAACTGAAGTGACTCGCGCGACGTGAACGTATCGGACGCGCTCGGCAAGAGCCTCGCCGCCGCCACCCCGCCGGGCATCGCCCGGCGGGTGCGCGGGCTCTCGGATCGCACGATCGCCTGGCTCTTCATCGCGCCGTCGCTCGTGCTGTTGCTCGCGATCAACATCTTCCCGTTGATCTGGACGATCCGGCTTTCGTTCACGGACTTCCGATCGAACGCCCAATACCTGCCCAGTCGCTTCGTCGGGCTCGCCAACTACCGCGATATCCTTTCCGATAGGGACATTTGGGCCGCGATGCAGGTCACGGCACACTTCGTGTTCTGGTCCGTCGCCTTCCAAGTCGTGCTCGGATTTGGGTAGCGCTGCTGATCAACCGGCAATTCCGCGGTCACAGCTTCTGGACGACGCTGATCTTGCTCCCGATGATGCTCTCGCCCGCGGTCGTCGGAAACTTCTGGACCTTTCTCTTTCAACCGCAGACCGGACTTTTCAACTACGTCGTGCGGTTTTTCACGGGGATCAACCCCGCATCGTTTCAAATGATCGGCGACGTGTCGCTGGCGCCGTGGACGATCGTGCTCGTCGATACGTGGATGTGGACGCCGTACGTGATGCTGATCTGTCTCGCCGGTTTGCGCTCCATTCCGGCGTACATCTACGAAGCCGCCGAAGTCGATCGGGCCTCCGCGTGGCGGCGCTTCTGGTCAATCACGCTGCCGATGGTCCTCCCGTTCCTCATGCTCGCCGTCCTCTTTCGCGTGATCGAGAACTTCAAGATGTTCGATATGGTCAATCTGCTCACGTCCGGTGGACCCGGCTCGACGACGGAAACCGTCTCGATCACGCTCAAGCGCGCGGCCTTCGAGAAGTGGGACACGGGCTATGCCTCTGCGCTCGCCGTCATCCTGTTCGTCACGGTTTTCGGCGCCGCGAACATTTACGTCAAGATGCTTAACCGGGTGAAGGAACGATGATCGGCCACGTCTCGGCTCGCTCGAAAAACGCTTCCGCGGCGCTCGTGATCCTGTATGCGCTCTTCACGGTCGCCCCACTGTTCTGGATCGTCATGACGAGCTTCAAGACGCAGGAAGATGCGATCGCGTACCCGCCCAAAGTGCTGTTCACGCCGTCACTCGAAGGATACGTGGATCTGCTCACGGTTCGCTCTCGGCAGCCGGCAGAATTCATGGCGAGCCTGCCGCCCGCCAAAAACTGGTACGACCGGCTCGTACGTTCGCGCAATATGGTCATCGCCGGCCCCTCGAAGTTCGTTCCGCGTTACGTCAACTCGCTCGTCATCGGCTTCGGCTCGACGTTCCTCGCGGTCTTCCTCGGCACGCTCGCCGCGTACGCGTTCTCCCGCTTTAAGATCCCCATCGCCGACGACTTGCTGTTTTTCATTCTCTCGACCCGCATGATGCCGCCGATCGCCGTCGCTATTCCGATCTACCTGATGTACCGGCAGCTCCAGCTTACCGACACGCATGCGGGGATGATTCTGCTCTACACCGCGGTCAACGTCTCGCTTGCGGTCTGGCTGCTCAAGGGTTTCATGGACGAGATTCCGCGCGAATACGAGGAGGCCGCCATGGTCGACGGCTACACGCGTTTCCAAGCCTTTCGCAAAGTCGTCTTGCCGCAGGCGATGACGGGAATCGCCGCGACGGCGATCTTTTGTCTCATCTTTTCGTGGAACGAGTATGCCTTCGCGCTGCTACTGACCAGCGGCAACGCGCAAACCATGCCCCCGTTCATCCCGTTCTCATCGGTGAGGGCGGACAAGATTGGCCTGCCGTGGCCGCCGGCACGACGCTATTTTTCATCCCGATCTTGTGCTTCACCGTGCTCTTGCGCAAGCATCTTCTGCGCGGCATCACGTTCGGAGCCGTGCGCAAGTGAACGCGCGGCGCGTGTTCCGGCGGGCTCCGTGGGAGAACGGCTCGTCGGCGTTGATCGGCCTCGGCACCTTCATGCTGATGCAGCCGTTCTGGTTCGCGCTGTACTCGTGGTCGTTCGCGGTCATTCTGGTCGGTACGATCGGATTCGCCGTGACCAGTCATTTCCGGGAGTAAACGGTGGCAGAGATTACGCTCGAACACGTGCGCAAGCAGTTCGCAGATTTTACGGCCGTGCGCGATTCGTCCTTCACCGTCGGGGATCGCGAGTTCTTCGTTTTGCTCGGCCCTTCGGGCTGCGGCAAGACGACGACGCTGCGCATGATCGCGGGGCTCGAGCTCCCGAGTTCGGGACGCGTTCTGCTCGACGGCGAGGACGTCACCTCGAAGCGCGCTTCGCAGCGCGACATCGGTTTCGTGTTTCAACTCTTCGCGCTCTACCCGCACATGAACGTGCGGGCCAACATCGCGTTCCCGCTGAAATGTCAGAACGTCCCCCGTCACGAGATCGAACGCCGTGTTACGGACGTCGCCAAGCTGCTGCAGATCGAGGCGTTGCTGGATCGTCCCGTGTCGGGGCTCTCGAGCGGCGATAGCCAACGCGTGTCGCTCGGCCGGGCGGTCGTGCGCGAAGCCAAGGCCTTCATGATGGATGAGCCGCTGGGGGCGCTAGACGCCGAGTTCCGCCACCTGATGTGCGTCGAGCTTCGTGCGCTGCACGACCGCATCGGTTCGACGACGGTGTACGTAACGCACGATCAGGTCGAAGCGATGGCGATGGCCGACCGCATTGCGGTGATGAATCACGGCGTCGTCGAGCAAATCGCACCGCCGCAGGAGATCTACGATCGTCCGCTGACCATGCACGTCGCCGGCTTCATCGGCAGCCCCGCCATGAACTTCCTGCGTTTCACCGCCGCAGTGCGGAGCGGAGCGCGCGAGGTCGCGCTCAACGGCGACCCGATCGCCGTGCCGGCACTTCACGAAGACGTGCCGGAAGGCGAACTCGCCTTGGGGGTGCGCCCCGAACACGTGCGCATCGTCGAGGAGGGCGGCGTGCGCGGGGCGGTGTTCGGGACGGAGTACATGGGCACGCTGCAAATCGTCACGATCGACACACGACACGGCCAAGTCGAAGCGCGCGTTCCTTCGACCGTGCACGTGCGCCCCGGCGATGCGGTCGGACTGCGCTTTCGCGAAGAGCGGCTGGTACTCTTCGATACGGTGTCGGGCCGCGCGCTGCAGAGCGCGCTGTTCGACCGGGCGGCCTGAGCGCCGTGGCCGACGTACGCATCGATCGCGTGACCAAGCGCTTCGGGCCGATTACCGCAACGGACGACGTCAGTCTGGATATCCCGGACGGCGAATTCGTCGTGCTGCTTGGCCCGACCGGCGCCGGCAAGACGACGTTACTGCGGCTGATCGCGGGCCTCGAGCGTCCGGGCGCCGGCACGATCGAAATCGACGGTCGCGACGTGACGCGCGAACTTCCCGCGATGCGCGACGTCTCGTTCGTCTTCCAGCAATATTCGCTCTATCCGCACTTGACCGTTGCCGAGAACCTCGCGTTTCCACTGCGCGCACCGATTCGCCGCATGGCGGAGGCGGACATCGCCGAGCGCGTGCAAACGATCGCGCGGCTCGTGCGTATCGATCATAAACTGCGCAACTCGGCGACGCTGCTCTCGGGTGGTGAAATGCAGCGCGTCGCGATCGGGCGGGCGCTCGTGCGCGACCCGGCGATCTACCTCATGGATGAGCCGCTGTCGTCGCTCGATGCCAAGCTGCGCGCCGAATTGCGGCTCGAACTCAAACACATCCAGGCCGACCTGGGCGCCACGATTCTGTACGTCACGCACGATCAAACCGAAGCGATGACGATGGCGACGCGGATCGGCATCCTCGATCGGGGTAAGCTCATTCAAGTTGGAACTCCGCGCGAGATCTACGAAAATCCAGTGAGCAGTTACGTGGCGGCACGCTTGGGAACGCCGCCGATCAACTTGCTGCCCGTGCAGACGCTTCCGGCAACCGTCGCGGCGCCCTCGGGTGCGGTCACCGTGGGTGCGCGCACGGAACACGTGCGGATCGCACCGGCCGAGGATGGGCCCGCGCGACTGCTGATGGTCGAGCATCTCGGCAATGAGAGCCATCTGCACGTGCAAGTCGACGGTCACACGCTGGTTACGCTGGCACCGCCCGAGGAGCGCTGGGAGCCCGGCGACCGCGCGCGGCTCGAACTGCACGCGCCGCTGTACTTCGATGCGGCCGGAACGCGCGTGCACGCGTGAACGTGCCCGTGGGAAAGACGACGATGCCCATCGACGCCGCCACGCAGCGGGGCCTTCTCGAGGCCTTGATCTCCACGATCGTCTCGCATACGGACGAGCTGACGGATCTAGATCGCGCCATCGGCGATGCGGATCACGGCGCGAACATGAACCGGGGCTTCACGGCGCTGCGGGCAAACCTCGACGCACTGAGCGCGGTGCCGCTCGCGCAAGCGCTCGGCGACGCCGGCCGCACCCTCGTCATGACCGTCGGCGGCGCTTCGGGGCCGCTCTACGGCTCGTTCTTCATGGCGCTCGGACAGCAACTCGCGCAGAGCGGGCCGCTCACGCACGCGCGCGTGGTCGTCGCGTTCGATGCGGCCGTCGCGGCCGTCAAAGCTCGCGGCAAGTCCGAAATCGGCCAGAAAACGATGCTCGATGTTTTGGTTCCCGTGCGGGACGAATTGCGCGCCGGCGGTGCCGGACTGTTGGGGCGTCTCTGCGAACGGGCAGCCGCCGCGGCCGCGGCGACCGTGCCGATGGTCGCGCAGCGCGGCCGCGCATCGTATCTCGGCGAACGCAGCGCGGGCCACATGGATCCGGGAGCGCGATCGAGCCACCTGCTGATCGAGGCTGCCTGCGCGAGCTTACGCGGTGTGCTCGATGACTGATATGGCGAGCGGCACGCAGCACGTAGGAATCGTGATCGTCTCGCACTCTGCGGATGTCGCGCGCGGTGCAGCCGAAATGGTTCGGCAAATGGTCGGCGCCGAAGTGCCCTTGGCGTGGTGCGGCGGCGATCCGGCAGGCGGCCTGGGCACCAGCGTTCCGGCCGTCGCGAAAGCGATCGCCGACGCCTGGTCCGAACGCGGCGTGGCGATTCTGGTCGATCTTGGCGGCGCCGAGACGAACAGCGAAATGGCCGTCGAGATGCTGCCGCCGGAGAAACGCAACCGGATCGTCATCTGTAACGCGCCGATCGTCGAGGGTGCGGTCATCGCAGCGGCTGAAGCAAGCGGCGGTTCGTCGCTGGACGACGTGCGACACGCAGCCGAAGAGCTGTACCCGCGCTAAGGAGATAGCGATGCGCGAAGGAACGGCGTCGACGAGTGCTGGTTCGACCTGGCTGCTTCACCCCAATGGTTTGCACGCGCGTCCGGCGATCAAACTGACGCAGCTGGCGAAACGGTTTGCGGCCGGCGTGCGCCTCGCCGTCTCCGCGAGCGGCCCGTGGACCGATGCGAAGAGCATCGCGAAGGTCATGGCGATGAAGGTGCCGAGCGGAGTGCTGCTGTTTTTCGAGGCCGACGGCGTCGACGCAGCGGTAGCCGTCAGCGCACTCATGGCGCTCGTCGACGGAGATTTCGGCAGCGGTCGAGACGGCGACGAGCGATGACGCAGGTACTCCGGCTCACCGGAACGCCGGCGTCGCCCGGTTTCGCGCGCGGACCGCTGCACGTCTTGGATGAGTCGGTGCAGACCGTCGAGCGAGAACCCAGCGCCGCGCACGAGGAAGAGCCGCGTTTGCATGCTGCGCTCGCGGAAGCGAGTGCGGAACTGGCCGAGCTGATCGCCGCAGCCGCCGGCGCCGAGGCGCAGGACATCCTGGAGTTCCAGGTCGCCATGCTTGCGGACGACACGCTCGCGGCCCCGGCCTTCGCCGCGATCGCGCGCGGTGCTGCGGCCGGCGACGCGTGGCGCGCGGCGATGGATGTGCAGATTGCGGACTACGACGACGCGAGCGATCCGTACTTCCGCGCGCGCGCGTCCGATCTGCGCGACATGCGCGATCGCGTGCTGCGACGTCTCGCCGGTGCGGGGACCGCGGCCGTGCCGGCCGGCGCGATCGTGGTCGCAGCCGACCTGCCGCCGTCCCGCTTTTTAGAGATCCCGTGGGAACACGGTGGAATCGCGCTTTTCGAGGGCAGCCCGAACTCGCATGTGGCGACGCTGGCGCGCGCACGCGGCGTGCCGATGATCGTGAGCATGACGCGCGCGGCGCTCGCCGCGCACCGTGACGTGCTGCTCGATGCGAACAGCGGCGTGCTGATCGCGTCGCCCGACGGCGAGTCGGCGCGCGCGTTCGAACGACGCGAGCGCGCCGCACGCGCGGCCGACGCGGTCGACGGCGGATTTCTCGCCGCACCGGCGGTCACGGCCGGCGGCGAGCGCGTCCGCGTGACGATCAACGTTGCACATCCGAGCGATCTGGCCGGCGTGGCGGCCGCGCACTGCGATGGAATCGGACTCGTACGAACCGAACTCGTGCTGCGCACGCCGGAAGAATTGCGCGACGAGGAACACCAATTCGCCCTTTACCGGGACATCGTCGCGTGGGCGCGGGGCCGCCCCATCACCGTCCGAACGCTCGATGCGGGCGGTGACAAGCCCATCGCAGGGTACACAGCGGTCGCCGAGGCCAATCCATTTCTCGGAATGCGCGGCATCCGCTTGTCGTTGCAGCATCCCGACATTCTGCTCGTGCAATTGCGGGCGCTCGCGCGCGCCGCGGCGCTCGGGAACGTGAAGATCATGCTGCCGATGGTCACGCAGCCCGCAGAGGTGGAGGCCGGCCGCGCGCTCCTGGGAGAAGCCGTCGACGCCCTCGAGCGTGCCGGAACAGCGTGCGCGCGACCGGAACTGGGGATGATGGTCGAAGTTCCCGCGGCGGCGCTCGCGATCGACGGCTTCCACGCCGATTTTTTCTCGATCGGTTCCAACGATCTTATTGCATACGTGACCGCCTGCAGTCGCGATTCCGATCGCTTGGCGCCCCTGCAAGACCCGCTCCAGCCCGCCGTCATGCGCCTGATCCGGTCGGTCGCGGAGTACGGCCGCAGCGCCGGGATCGAGGTCAGCGTGTGCGGCGACATGGCAAGCGATCCGCGCTGCATCGCAGCGCTGTTGGATGCGGGGGTGCGCTCGCTCTCCGTTGCGCCCGCGGCGCTCGGCCGAGTAAAAGCGGCAACCGCGCGGTACGGCGGAGAAGCGCTTGTCTGACTCGCGCCGCGCCTCGGTCGCCGATACGACGGCCGTCGCGGAGTACAAGCGCGTGCTGCAGGACGTATTGTACAATCGCCCCTCCGGCACGCGGCAGCGTCTGGCCGAAGCGCTCGATAAAAATGCCAGCTTCATCTCGCAGATCGCGAACCCGGCGTACAGCGTGCCCATACCCGCGCAGCACGTCGAGCAGATCTTTGAGGTGTGTCATTTCGCGCCGGCCGAACGCGAACGGTTTCTCGAAGCGTACGCGCGGGCGCATCCGCGCAGCACGGCCCTAACCAAACGCGGCCCGCGTTGGCGCGAAGCCGTGATCCGCGTCCCCGATTTGCACAATGCGCGCAGCAATCGCCACCTGGACGACCTGCTGGCCGAAATGGCATTGCGTCTGGCGCGCATGTTGCTGGAACGCTGAACCGCGCACACTCGATCGAGGAGCCCGATGAAGAAATTCTTGAACGCCGTCGATTCCATGCTGCACGAAAGCCTGCGCGGCTTCGCCCACGCGCACCGCGACATCGTCACCGCCGACGATGGCTATCGATTCATCGCGCGTGCCGAGCCCGCTCAAGGCAAAGTCGCGCTCGTTTCGGGCGGGGGCAGCGGACACGAACCGCTGCATCTCGGCTTCGTCGGGTACGGCATGCTCGACGCGGCCTGCCCCGGACAGATCTTCACCTCCCCGACGCCGGACCAAATGATGGCAGCTGCGGACGCCGTCGATACGGGCGCCGGCGTCTTGTTCGTCGTCAAGAACTATGAGGGCGACGTTATGAACTTTTCGATGGCGGCCGAGATGCTGGGCGACCGTGCGGCGATGCTGCTCACGGACGACGACGTGGCGGTGGAAACATCGGCGTTTAGTACCGGGCGGCGCGGCGTGGCCGGAACTCTGGTCGTCGAAAAAGTACTCGGCGCCGCCGCCGAACGCGGCGATGATCTCCCGCAGTTATTGTCGCTAGGGGCTCGCGTGAACGCGGTCACGCGCACGATGGGTGTCGCGCTGACGAGTTGCACCGTACCGGCGGTGGGGCGCCCGACGTTCGAATTGAGCGACGATGAGATGGAGGTGGGCGTCGGTATCCACGGGGAGCCGGGTCGGCGCCGCGTGCCGCTGATGCCGGCGGATGCGATTGCCGGCGAACTGGTGTCCGCACTCGTCGAAGATCTCGAGGCGCAGGCCGGCAGCGAGGTGCTGCTGCTGCTCAACGTTTCGGCGCTACTCCGGCGTCGGAACTGTATCTCATGTACGACGCCGCTCGGCGCCGGCTCGGCGAGCATGGTATCGAGATTGCGCGCAGTCTGGTCGGCGAGTTCGTGACGTCGCTCGACATGGCGGGCTGCTCCATCACGCTGACCGTCCTCGACGAGACGATCGCGCCCCTATGGGAAGCACCCGTGCACACGGCCGCCCTGCGTTGGGGCCGTTGAAGGGAGGGCCGATTACGACACGCGTAGAGCGGGTGCCGCGAGATACTCGTGGATGAACGCGATGACCATGCTGCCTTCGCCGACACCCGATGCGACGCGTTTGATCGAATTGCTGCGAACATCGCCGGCCGCGAAGATGCCGGGGACGCTCGTTTCCAGTGCGGACGGCGCCCGCTGTTGCGACCACGTCTCGAGATCGCGCCCGGTCCGCAGGTAACCGCGGCGATCCCGTTCGATCGGGTCGGGCAACCACTGGGTCTGCGCATCCGCGCCTATAAAGACGAAGAGTGCGTCGGCGTTGCGCTCCGTGACCTTCCCCGTTATCTCGTCCCGAGTGCAGATCGCTTCCATGTGCGCGTTTCCGGCGACCGACACGACCGTCGTCTGCGTCTCCACGGCAATATTCCGTTTCGTGCCCAGCTGTTCGATGAGATAGTAGGACATGCTCTTTTGCAGCGATGAAGCGCGCACGAGCAGCGTGACGGTCCGCGCGTAATCGGAGAAGAACATCGCTGCTTGGCCCGCCGAGTTGCCTCCGCCGATGAGGTACACGTTTTTGTCTCGCGTGCCGAGTGCTTCGGTTCGCGCGGCACCGTAATAGACGCCTCGTCCGACGAGGCGCTCCGCGCCGTCCGTTCCGAGCGTACGCCACGCCACCCCGGTCGCTATCACGATCGCACGCGTCTGCACCGTTTCGTCGCCGTCGAGACGAACGACGTGGGCGTCTCGCGTCGAATCGATCCCCGTAGCGGATCGCGTCACGAGTAACTCCGTTCCAAAGCGCTTTGCTTGCAAGAGCGCGCGGCGGGCGAGATCGTCGCCCGATACGCCGCTAGGAAAACCGAGATAGTTTTCGATCCGAGACGACGTCCCGGCTTGTCCGCCGGGAGCCTCGCGCTCCACCATCATCGTGCGCAAACCCTCCGAGCCGCCATACACCGCGGCCGCCAATCCCGCCGGACCACCGCCGATGATGACGACGTCGTACGCGCCCCCGGTGGGTTGCGTTTGCAACTTCAGATTTTCGGCGAGCACTCTCATACTCGGGGACTCGAGGACACGTCCGTCGCGCAGGAGCACTGCGGGGCAACGGACGCCGTGGGCTGACTGCGGAATGCATGCGGCGTCGCCTGGATCGCTCGGGTCGAGCCACTCGAAAACGATTTGATTGCGAGCGAGAAAGTCACGGATGTCATGACATGCGAAATCGTACCGGTCGCCGACGATCGTGGCTTGGGTGACCGGTGCGGCCTCATACGCATCGCGGATGAAGTTCACCCGCCGCACGAGGGTCTGAGCTAGGAATGCGGCGGCTTCGGGCGACTCCGTAATCATCGCGTGAAATTCGATCGGGTCGACCCGCGCCAAACGTGACGATTTTAATCCGCGCATCCCCACGAAAGCGGGGCTACCGAGCATCAGGGGAACTTCGCCGAAAAATTCGCCCGAATCGAACGTCGTGACCTGATGTATGTCGCCCATAGCCACTTTGACGGCCTCGATTTCTCCTTCGAGGACGACCCAAAAGTATGCCGGATCGCCGTCGTGAACGATCCATTCCCCGGCATTTGCGCGAATGTCCGCCGCGCGCGATGCGATGCGCGACAGCAACGCGTGCGGCAGGGCCGCGAAGAGCGGTATCGGCGACAAATCCGAGTGCGTAACCATCGGCGGGCCTTTCAAAGTTTGGTTGTGCTACTTCGAAGCGTCGACCCAACACCATGCAGGCCAAGCCCTAGCCGAACGTCTAGTAGCTCTCGACTCATACCTCCAGCAGGTCACGTAAAGCCAGAGCATTGCGCGTCGCGAACGCCCGCTCGTCGTTGTTGAAGTAGACGTACGTGGTCTCGACCGCACCGGCAAGCGTGCGAATTACAGCGGCCCATGCTTCCAGGCGTGCCCGGCGATACGAGCCCGCATAGGCGCGGACCGGTCCGTGCAGTCGAACGTAGAGCACGGGTCCGGTCAGCACGTGCGGCGCGACGCTCCCTGCAAGATCGTGTATGCACAGAGAGGCGCCGGCGCGGCGTAGCAGCGTGTAGGTCTCATCGCAATACCAGGATGGGTGACGAAACTCGACCACGTAGCGGAATCTGGCGGGCAGGCCCTCGAGAAACGTCGCGAGCGCTCGATCGTCGCGCTCGAACCAAGGGGGAAATTGCGCCAGCAGGTTCGCAACCCGCGGTCGCAGCGGTTCGATTGCCCGCATGTAGTTTTCGACGTACGCATGCGGCTCGCCGGGGGTGCGACGGTGCGTGATGAGCCGGCTCAGCTTAACGGTGTAGTCGAAATCGGGCGGAACGCCGCTCCAGCGGGCGATATCGCGATCCTTGGGCAGCCGGTACGTGGTGACGTTGAGCTCGACCGTCGCGAACTTTTCCGTGTAGAAGGAAAGCCAGTCGCGCTGCGGCAGCCGCTGCGGATAGAACCGCCCCCGCCAGTCGCGATACGTCCAGCCGCTGGTTCCGATGCGTATAGCGCGCATGCGATAGTAATTACTATTAAACGATCTCGCTATCCGGCTCTTCCGTGCGCCGTCGCAAACAGGGGTAAAGCCGCTACGGTCGGAACAACTCGACATGTCGCGCTCGGAGCTGGTGCGCGTGTGCGCCCGCAAACGCGGCTTTGAAAGGCCACCATCATGGTTGCCGTAGTTCGCGAGTACACAGCGCGCGATAGCGACATCGAACAGCTTATTCAGCAGATGCGCGGCAAGTTCGTCGCGCTTGTCAGCGAGATACCCGGTTCGTTGGATACACGATCGGCGTCGCGGACCAGACGCTCATCACGACGGGTTTCTTCGAAGATTGGGCGGGAGCCGATGAGTCCGTCCGGCTCGCGGCAGGCTTCATCAAAGAGCACGGGCTGGAGGCGATGTTGCCGCAAGCACCGAGGGTCACGATCGGCGCCGTCATCGTCCGCGATCTGAACGAGAAAGTAACGCTGCCTCCCTCGGTGTGGGGTGGCCTGCGCCGTTACGCTATCAAACCTCAGGACGTCGCGCAGCTCGCCTTAGTGCTGAACGCCGGCCTGCTGCCGCAACTGCGCGACGCGCCGGGGTTCATCGGATACCACGTCATCGACGGAGGCGGCGGGCGCATCCTGTCGTTGAGCAGCTGGACGGATCGTGCGTCGGCAGAAGCGTCGGACACTGAAACCGCCGGCTGGATGAAAACGAATCTCGCGGACATCGTCTTGACGGCGCCTGAAGTGATCTTCGGAGAGACGCGAGTTCAGCTGGCGCGCCCTACCGCCGCCCGCACCTAAGCTGCCCTATGTGTTCGGCCGGCGCCTCAGTGATAATCCAAAGGCAAGATGGAACGGCGCGGCAGTAGCGCTGTTGCAACAATAGGTCCGGCCGGCAGCGATCGGACGAGTTCGTCAGCCGCCCGATGCGCATCCTCGATGGTGTCGACCACATGAAGGATATCCAACAATCCGGTCACTTCCAAGCTACGATGAATCGGGGTCGCGCGCTGGACGAGGATAACGATCGGCAGCGTCTTGCAGTGGTGCAGAAGCACGCGTATCCCCGTCGAATCGAAATACGGGCACACATCGAGATCGACTATTACGACTTGCTCGGCAGCCAGGAATGCAATCGCTTCGTCGAGATGGCTGGCGCTTGCGATATCGATGTCGCGGACGACATGTAGGACCGGATGTCGACCGCCCGTCTCGAGGCGAATAAAATAATTATCCGGCACGGAACGCAGATTTCGATGTGTTTTCATGAAACGGCCCAACCTTGCGAAGCTCTTTGGCTAAACCGGCTGCAATCGTGGTTCCGGAAGCACCGTCGTTTACGCAAGCGGGATGCGAAACCTGTGGACCGTGCCAGCTTAAGTCGTTTTCCGGCGACTACTTTCAAGAAGCCGCCATTAATTATTATTAGCCGTGTTGTTTTTCCCTAGGTATTTCAAGCCATAACGAGCTTGCAAGGCATCAGCGCCGTCGCTGCCGCTAGCGACGTCCTCGATCGCTGTAAAGCCGCACGACGAGCCCGTCCTTGCTCTGCAACACCGTCAACCGCAATTCCGGGCGACGTGCGGCGCGCGTCTTCTCAACGCCGCGCGCGCGTTGGCTCGGTTGCGTTGGTTAGAGTGAATAGGCATCGGCGTCAACCGCGCGCTCCGGTCGGCGGGCGGCGCAACTCAACGCGGTAAGACGCTGCCGGTTGCGCCGTGAAGATGTTCTTAACGGTCGATCGTTTTACGAAGCCATGGGACGTTCGTAGGGGCGAGCGCTTCATAGTTCGGCGACAACTGTGCTGCTACGTCGCGATACAGGTGGCGCATCGCATCGACGACGAGTGAGCCCACGCGAAAGATGCCGTCACCCGAGAAACGCAATGCGACCCATGGCGTTCCCTCGTGCCGCTGAACCAAAAGATACGTTTGATCGCCGACCGCATACATGGCGAATTGATCCGATTCTGCGATCGGCGTAAGTCCTTCGATCGTCGATGGATCGAGCGTAGCGATAAAGTCCACGAGCGACTCCCAGCGCAAGCGCAAAACGCAGAAGCCGTGGAAAGTTCACGGCTTCTGCTCTGAAACATTGGGGTACGCGCTAACGGAATACGTCCGTTGGCGTTGAGCGCACCGAGCGGTGGCTTATTTCTGTGCGCTTCCCACTATCTGATTAGGTGGATCCGTTGCGGTCAATCCGCCCTCCTTCACGTTGGGCCCGGTCTGTCTGCAGACTCATAAAGTGTACGCTCAATTTTTCCGGCTGTAAAGCAATGCACGGCACGCGAACGAGAGTAAGCCGGGCAGGAACCTCGTGGCTTCCCGGCGGCTCGGCCCGCTGAACGCTTGCCATTGTCTGGACGCCTGCACGTGCAATCGGCTAAGATGTTTCGAACCCATCGACAACTTCAACCGTGCCGATTGCGATTCGGCAACGGGCGGTGACGCAGGGTGCGATAGCCCGGCCGCGTGTGTTCCGTAGCTTCATTAGGTTTTAGGTTTAGTGAGGAGTCCGTGTGATGATCGAGACTGCACCGGAAAAGCCGGCCTCCGAGGTAACCCCGACACAGCGCGTATCTGCCTGGCTGCGTGACTTCGAGGACGCGCTTACGCGCGCAGACGTGGCCACGGCCGTCGGGTTGTTCGTCGAGAGCAGCTATTGGCGCGATCTGATCTCATTTACGTGGAATATCACGACGCTCGAAGGACGTGACGGCATCGGCGCCATGCTCGAGGCGACGCTTTCGCAGGTGAAGCCGAGCAATTTCGGCATCGAGGGCGAGGCGACCGCAGCGGACGGCGTCACGGAAGGCTGGTTCACGTTCGAAACTGCGGTTGCGCGTGGCAAGGGTCTCGTGCGCCTCAGGCCCGACGGCTGCTGGACGCTGCTGACGGCGATGACCGAACTCAAGGGCTTCGAAGAGAAGCGTGGCTTCACGCGGGAGCAAGGAGCGGAGCACGGGACGCAGCGTGACCGTAAGAGTTGGCTCGAGCGCAAGTCGGAGGAAGAAGCTCGACTCGGCTATGCGACGCAGCCATACTGCCTCGTCATCGGCGGCGGACAAGGCGGAATCGGACTCGGCGCACGGCTCAAACGGCTCGGCGTTCCCACGATCGTCATCGACAAGCACGAGCGCCCGGGCGACGCGTGGAGAAAGCGGTATAAGTCGCTGTGCTTGCACGACCCGGTTTGGTACGACCATATGCCGTATCTGCCGTTTCCCGAGCACTGGCCGGTGTTCGCGCCCAAAGATAAGATCGGCGACTGGTTAGAGATGTACGTCAAGGTCATGGAGCTCAATTTCTGGCCGTCGTCCGAATGCAAGAGCGCCACCTTCGATCCGCAAACCCAGGAATGGACGGTCGTCGTCGAGCGCCATGGAGAAAGGCTGACGCTGCGCCCAAAACATTTGATCTTTGCGACCGGCGTCTCGGGCATTGCCAACGTGCCGGTCTATCCGGGCGCGGATACGTTCAAAGGGGTGCAGCATCACTCGAGCCGGCATCCGGGCGGCGATGCGTACGCAGGCAAGAAGTGCGTGGTCGTCGGCTCCAACAATTCGGCGTTCGATATCTGCGGCGACCTTTGGGAACATGGCGCCGACGTCACGATGGTGCAACGTTCGTCCACGCACATCGTGAAGTCGCAAACCTTGATGGAGCTGGCGCTCGGCGGACTCTATTCGGAAGACGCCGTCAAAGCGGGAATGACCACCGAGAAAGCCGACTTCATTTTCGCCTCGATTCCGTATCGAATTATGGCGGACTTTCACATTCCCGTGTACGAGCAGGTCGCCGAGCGCGATGCTGACTTCTATGATCGGCTAGAAAAAGCGGGCTTTATGCTCGACTTCGGCGAGGACGGTTCTGGCCTATTCATGAAGTACTTGCGACGCGGATCGGGCTATTACATCGATGTTGGAGCATCGGAACTCGTGGCCAACGGAGAGGTAAAATTGAAAAGCGGCGTCGATGTGGTGGAGATTAAGGACCACGCCGTCGTGTTGAGCGATGGCACCGAATTACCGGCCGATCTCATCGTGTACGCGACGGGATATGGGTCCATGAACGGTTGGGTCGCGAGAGTTATTTCGCAAGACGTCGCCGACAAAGTCGGTAAGTGTTGGGGCTTCGGTTCCGAAACGACCAAAGATCCGGGACCGTGGGAAGGCGAGCTGCGCAACATGTGGAAACCGACGCAGCAGGAAGCGCTCTGGTTTCACGGCGGCAATTTGCATCAGTCGCGTTACTACTCGCTGTATCTCGCGTTGCAGCTGAAGGCCCGCCTAGAAGGCATCCCCACGCCCGTCTTCGGCATGGGCGAGGTGCATCACACGAGTTAGTGCGGTAAACAGCCCGGGGGGCCGAATTCGAGTTGCCAGCGGCGCCGTTCGTCGATGAGAAACGTGCCGCGATTGACGGCGTCGTAGGCATCGGAGCCGCGATCGTCGGGCGCGCAACACGTGTGGTACGTCGCGCACGCGTCGGGGGCGATCGAGAAGCCGCGGCCCTCGAGCCGAACGTTGCAACCGCCGTTGATCGGAGTTGCACGCATGCCGCCGATCGTTGCCGGTGCGCCGAGGCGACGATGGAAACGGTCGTCGAGACGATCGACGCCGCTCGGCGGCAGCCAATAGACGGCTTCCGCGCCGACCGCACAATCGTAGCCGCACGAGATGCGGTCGCGGTGGAATGCGGTATCGACCACAGCGTCCGGTAACCGGCCCAGGGATTCTGCCTCGCGCAGGAGCGATCGCGCGGAGCCGCACGGATCGACGAGCGTCACGCCGCCGGCCCCCACGACGAGATACGACCGAAGCGATCGCGGGCCGCAAGAGCGTCGTTACGGTCGCGTCGTCGTACAGGTCGACGCGTTCGAAGCGACGGCTTGCGTCCAGCCGAGTAATCCGTCTTCGAGAACGGTCGCGCTCATGCCGGCCCCGGCAAGACAGCGCCGCGCTTGATCGGCGCGCGCCTCGCGATCGTCGATAACCACCGCGTACCGCGCACCGATCGCGCCACGGATGCGTGCGAGCTCATCGTCGGATGCGTCGGGGGGCAGAGGGAACGTATCGAAAGCGTCGTTCGTAAGGGGCCACGTCGCGGTGCTCGTGCGTTTGCGCGAATCGACGAGCGCATGCGAATCGCGCCGTGCGTGTGCGAGAAGGGCGAGGCTCGTAAGGAACGCCATCGATTCACCGTTCATGTCGCCAGCCCATTGCGCAAAAAGGAGAAGCTCGGCTCCACGTTTCGTCCTAGGGTATCACTCGGGGCACTCAGCGGCAAGCTGGCGCTCGTCCATGCGTACCGTGGGGGGCGGCTACACCCGGGCCGGGCGCCTCCATAGCGCCGCGCTATCACGCCATACCCCCGCCGCCCTTGCCCAAGGTCGCGGCGGGGGCTACGATTTGTCTACTATGATGGCCGTCGCTGCAGCCTTGACGGCCTCGTTTGGGGAAGAATAGACAATGGCCAAATACGAACGACTGACAACGCCGTTAGTACGCAAAAACGGCATCCTCGAGCCCGCTACCTGGGACGAGGCGCTCGACGCCGCGGCGGCCGGTTTCCGGCGCACGATGGAATCCTACGGCGGCGATGCGCTCGGTATTTTCAGTTGTTCGCGAACCACGAACGAAACGAATTATCTCGCGCAGAAGCTGGCGCGCACGGTGTTTCGCACCCACAACATCGATAGCTGCAATCGAACTTGACATGCTCCTTCCGTCGTCGGTCTGGCGACGGTCTTCGGTTCGGGCGGCGGCACGAACTCGTACTTGGAAGCGGAAGACACCGACGTGATCTTCCTGTGGGGCTCGAACGCGCGCGAAACGCACCCGATTTTCTTCCACCACGTTCTCAAGGGCATCCATAACGGTGCCACATTGATCAGCGTCGATCCGCGCCGCACGGCCTCCGCGCAATGGGCCGATTCGTGGCTGCCGATCAACATCGGCACCGATATCGCGCTCTCCCATGCGATCGCCCGCGAGATCATTCATGCCGGTCTCACCAACGAAAGCTTCATCAAAAACGCCACGAGCGGCTACGAAGCGTACGCAGCTTCCGTCGAACCCTTTACGCTCGAGTATGCCGAACGAGAAACCGGCATCCCCGCCGAGCAAATCAAGTCGGTCGCGCATCTTTACGCGCGCGCCGATCGGGCGATGATCTGCTGGACGCTCGGCATCACCGAGCATCACAATGCCGTCGACAACGTGGTCTCGCTCATCAACCTGTCGCTGCTGTGCGGTCATATTGGCAAGTACGGCTCGGGCGTCAACCCGCTGCGCGGTCAAAACAACGTGCAGGGCGGCGGCGACATGGGCGCGATCCCCAACCGCTTCGTCGGCTTCCAAGACATTCTCGATCCCGCGATGTGCAAGAAGTTCTCCGACGCCTGGGGCGTGCCGCAGAAGAACGAGTACGGCATGACGCTCACGCAGATGTTCGACGCGATGGATCGCGGCGCGCTCAAGAGCGTTTTCATCATCGGCGAGAATCCCGTGCAGAGCGACGCCGACCAGAACCACACCGAGCACGCACTCAAAGGCCTCGATCACCTCGTCGTGTTCGATATCTTTCGCACGCAAACGGCCGAACTCGCGGACGTCCTGCTTCCGTCCGCTTCGGGCTGGTGCGAATCCGACGGTACCGTCACGAATAGCGAACGTCGCGTACAACGCATTCGCAAGGCGCTCGAACCGCCCGGTGACGCGCGCAATGAACTGTGGGTCATCAGCGAAATCGCCAAACGACTGGGCACCGATTGGGGCCATCCCACGGCCGAAGAGGTCTGGAACGAAGTGCGCGTCCTGGGCGATCACATGTTCGGCGGGATGAGCTATGCGCGGCTCGAGGAGCTCAACGGTCTCCAGTGGCCGTGTCCCGACGAATCGCATCCCGGCACGATGTTCTGCCACGGCCGCCTGTGGGAAGAGCCCGTCGGCGGAATGCTCGCGCCGTTCAGCGTCGTCGCTCACGAGCTGCCGCTCGAAGCGCCCGATGCGGAATACCCGTTCACCTTGACGACCGGCCGCCGTCTGTCGGATTACAACACGGGCGTGCAATCCGGCGGCTTCGATTCCCCGCTACGCCGCACCGAATCGATCGACATGTTCCCCGCCGACGCCGCGCGCATCGGCGTGACGGAAAATCAGCTCGTGCGCATCAGCTCCCGGCGTGGCTCGATCGTCGCACCGATCCGCATCGACCCGACGCTTAAAGCCGGCATCGTCTTCATGACCTTCCACTTCGGCGACGAGTATAGCGTCAATCGCCTGACGATCAATGCGACCGACATTCGTTCGGGCACGGCCGAATTCAAGGCGTGCGCGGTCAAACTCGAACCGCTCAGCGTCGGCCACGACGTCGAAGCACGGGAGGCCCAGCCGATCCCCCGCGAAGTCGCGGCGGTCGGCGACTGACGCATGCCCGATCTCAAACTCCTCGGCGACGAGCCGACTACCGAAGAGCGAGAGGCGATCGATCGTGCGATCGCCTCGATGCATCAGCACGGCACGACGGGCATTCACAAAAAGCGGCACCTGCTGCTGCCTGCGCTCGAGGCCGCGCAGGCACGCGTCGGCTGGGTCAGCGAGGGCGCGTTCAACCACATCTGCCGCACGCTCGACGTCCCGCCCGCGGACGCGTACGGCGTCGCGACGTTCTACGCGCTGCTCGCGGTCGAACCGCGCGCGCGCCGCGTGCTGCACGTCTGCGAGGACGTCGCCTGCATGCCGCGCGGCTCGGGCGAACTCATCGCGGAGCTCGAACGCACGGTCGGTCCCGCCGCGCACCACGGTCCCGCGGGGTCGCACGTCGAGCTGCACGATAACGACGCCGTGTGGCTGCGCTCGCCGTGCCTGGGTCTCTGCGATCAAGCGCCCGCCGCATTCTTGCAAGTTGCGGGCGAACAGCCCGTCGAGCATCTCTTCGGCGACGTCACCATGGACACGGTCCGCGCGGCGCTCGGCGGTGCGCTCGACATCGCGCGCGTCGCACGCCCGAGGCTCCCGCAGGCCGGCGATCCGAGCCTACAGCTTTTGCGCCGCGTCGACGTGGTCGATGCAACCAGTCTGGACGATTACCGCTCGCACGGCGGGTACGCGGCGCTACGCCGCGCGTTCGAGATCGGGCCCGAGGCCGTCGTGCGCGAGGTGACCGATGCGAAGCTGATGGGCCGCGGCGGCGCCGCGTTCCCGACGGGCCGCAAGTGGGATGCCGTCGCGAAGCAGACGGTGCGCCCGCACTATCTGATCTGCAACGCGGACGAATCGGAGCCCGGCACGTTCAAGGACCGCGCGATCATGGAGGGCGACCCGTTCGCCCTCATCGAGTCGATGACGATCGCCGCGTTTGCGACGAGCTGCGCGTTCGGCTACATCTACCTCCGCGGCGAGTATCCGCTCGCCAACGAACGCCTTACCAACGCCATAGGAAAGGCGCGCGCCTGGGGGCTGCTCGGCAACGACATTTTGGGCTCCGGCTTCAACTTCGATCTCGAGATCCGCAAGGGTGGCGGCGCGTACATCTGCGGTGAGGAAACTGCGATCTTCAATTCGATCGAAGGCTTCCGCGGGGAACCCCGCAACAAGCCGCCGTTCCCCGTGCAATCCGGCGTATTCCACCGCCCGACGCTCATCAACAACGTCGAGACGCTGGTCAACGTGCTGCAGATCCTCACCGAAGGCGGCCCCGCGTTCGCCAAGATCGGGACCGAAGCGTCGACTGGGCCGAAGCTGTTCTGCCTTTGCGGCTGCATCGAACGGCCCGGCGTCTACGAGGTGCCGTTCGGTGCGACCTTACGCGACCTCATCGACCTCGCGGGCGGCGTCGCGGGCGGCAAGAACCTCGGCTCCATCCTGCTTGGCGGTGCCGCGGGTCTCTTCGTCAGCGCGGAAGATCTGGACATGCCGCTGACGTTCGAAGGCGTGCGCGCCTCCAAAGCGACGCTCGGCTCGGGCGTCATTTTGGTACTCGACGACAGCGTCGAAATGCTGCCGATTTTGCAGCGCATCGCCGCGTTCTTCCGCGACGAGTCGTGCGGTCAGTGCGTGCCGTGCCGCGTCGGCACCGTGCGTCAGGAAGAAGCCCTCGCCCGCATCGCCGCCGGTACGACCATCGGCGACGTCAAGACGGAAATCTCGCTGCTGGACGAGATCGGTTTGGTCATGAAAGATGCGTCGATCTGCGGCCTCGGCCAGACGGCGTATAGCGCTATCGAATCCGCCATCCACCGTTTGAAAGCCATCGCATGATCACGCTGCTCCCGCCCAAAGCCCCGCCGCGCCAGATCGAAATGGAGATCGACGGCGTCGCCGTCAAGGCCGACGAAGGCTCGACGATCCTCGATGTCTGCAAGGCCAACGCCAAGAACATCCCGACGCTCTGCTTCCTCGATACGCTGCATCCGGTTAACGTGTGCCGCATCTGTGTGGTCGAGGTCGAAGGCTCGCGCGTGCTCGTGCCGTCGTGCGCGCGCCTGATCGAGCCCGGCATGAAGGTCAAGACCGATTCCGAGCGCGTGCGCCACAGCCGCAAGATGGTCTTGGAGTTCCTCGATTCCTCGACCGATCTTAGCACGACGCCCGACATCCCCGCCTGGCGCGCGGATCTCGGCACCAACGTCGATCGCTACGGCCCGCCCGCACCGCGCGCCGAAGCCGGCGAACGCGACCGCGCCCAGACGGGCCACCACGACGCGCCGAGCGCCGCGTACCGCGAAACGGTCGCGCAGCCGACGAAGGTCGACAACAACCTCTACGTGCGCAGCTACGAGAAGTGCATTCTCTGCTACAAGTGCGTCGAAGCGTGCGGCACCGATTTCCAGAACACGTTCGCGATCGCGGTGGCCGGTCGCGGTTTCGCCGCGCGCATCTCCACGGAGTTTGCCGTCGAACTTCCCGACTCGGCGTGCGTCTACTGCGGCAATTGCATCGCGGTCTGCCCGACGGGCGCACTGATGTTCAAAAGCGAGTTCGACATGCGTGCCGACGGCACGTGGGATGAGAGCAAGCAGAAGGCGACCGATACGATTTGCCCGTACTGCGGCGTCGGCTGCACGCTCACGCTGCACGTGCAAGATAATGAGATCGTCAAGGTGACGTCGCCGTTCGACCAGACGGTGACGCGCGGCAACTTGTGCATCAAGGGCCGCTTCGGCTGGAAGTACGTCGGTAACGCGAAGGTCAAGACCGACAGCCCACGGGCATGACCGATCGCGTGACTCCGGATCGGGAGACCCTCGATCCGGAGCACCCGCTGTTCGGTCTCGGTTACGCCCACCCGGTCGAACGCCGCAGCTTCACGCACGTGCGCGACAGCGACCGCTCGACGGAAGAGGCGCCCGTTGCGGAAGAAGTGCCGGTGGCGCTCGCGTACAACGGGCGGCCGCACGTCGTGATGATGTGCACGCCCGCCGATATCGAGGATTTCGCGCGCGGGTTCACGCTGACGGAAGAAATCGTGAACGAGCCAAGCGAAATCGGCGCGATCAAAGCGGTGAAGTACAGTCAGGGTATCGAAGTCGCAATCGCGATCCCTGACGAGCGCGCAGCGGCGCTCGGGAACCGGGGCCGCGCGCTTGTTGGGCGGACCGGTTGCGGGCTTTGCGGCGTCACGACGATCGACGACGCGCTGCGGCCCGGGCACCACGTAAGCGCCAGCGCACCGCTGGGCGTCGACGCGCTCTTTCGCGCCGCAGACGGTTTATCGGCCTGGCAGATTTACAACGACGGCACGAACGCCGTCCACGCCGCGGCCTGGGCGACCCCCGACGGCACGATCGTCTTCGCGCGCGAGGACGTCGGCCGCCACAACGCGCTCGACAAGCTCATCGGCGCCATGATCTCGGCCAACCTCGATGCCCGCGAGGGTTTCGCGCTCGTCACGAGCCGCGCGAGCTATGAACTCGTGCAGAAGTGCGCGGCCGTCGGCATCGTTGCCCTTGCCGCGATCTCGCGGCCCACGGGCCTCGCGGTCCGCATGGCGGAAGCCGCCGGCATCGGTCTTGCGGGGCTCGTCCGCGGTCGAAGCGCAAACTTGTACGCGCATCCGGAGATCTTCGGAGCGTGAGCTCCTCCCCGGTTCGGTCGAAGTTCGCAAGCGACGTCGAGCGCATCTCGTTTCCGGACGCGCGTACGGCGATGCTGGCGCGCACGAAGCCGTTGCCGACGGAGATCGTGTCGCTGTTGGAAGCGAACGGCCGCGTCGTGGCGGAGACGTATCGCGCGAGCGAAGATATCGTGCCGTTCGCGCGTTCGGCGATGGATGGCTATGCGCTGCGCGCGAGCGATACGGACGGCGCGACGGAAGCGGTACCGACCACGTTGCCGGTTCTTGGAGCGTCATATGCTGGTGACGCGCCGTCGGCGCTGTTGCCGGGCAGCGCGAGCGCAATCACGACGGGCGCGATGCTTCCCAGCGGTGCCGACGCGGTGGTTCCGTTCGAAGACATCGACCGTATCGGCGACACGATCGTCATCCGCGAACCGCTGGCTCCGCGCGACCACGTCTTCGAACCCGGTGACGATGCCAAGGGGGGCGAAGCGCTCGTACCTGCAGGGACGGTCCTGACGCCCGGTGGGGCCGCGCTGCTTGCGTCCGCAGGCGTATCGCGCGTTGCCGTGCATCGCCGGCCGCGCGTCGCGATCGTCTCGACGGGGAATGAAGTCGTCGGCCTCGATCAGACGCCGGCACTCGGCCAGATCCGTAACAGTAATGCGACGATGCTCGCCGCGTGCCTAGCCGCCGACGGCGCAGTCGTCGTGTCGAGTGAACACGCCCAAGACGACGAGCAGGCTCTACGCACGACGCTCGAACGCGCGCTCCAAGGCACCGATCTCGTAATCACGACCGGTGGTGCATCGACGGGCGAACGTGATTTCGTCAAACGCGCTTGCCGTACGCTCGGTGCCGATTTCGCATTCGACTCCATAGCGCTTCGCCCGGCCAAGCCGACGGGCTTCGCGTCTGTAGGCGCGACGTTGGTAGCGGTCTTTCCGGGAAATCCGGCGGCCGCGTACGTGGCGTACGTATCGCTCTTGCGAGGCGTCATTCGCCGACTGTCCGGCCACGCCGAAGCTTATGAATCACTCATCTCCGCGACGCTCTACGGCACGATCCGTCGCAAAGAACGACGCCACTTTCTCATGTTTGCATCGCTTAAATTTTACGACGGCGTGTTACACGCTCAGCCGCTGGAAAATCAGTGCTCGTCCTTAGTACGCACATCGGCCGAAGCAAACGCACTTATCGTGGCAGACCCCGGTAACGGCTTCCTGACGACGGGACAAGCCGTGCCGGTGATCGTTGTTGACAATTCGAGATTGTTTAAGAGTCCGGTCAGCCCAAAATGATGATGGCGCTAGCCTTATCACCTTCCTAAGCGGTACTTCGCCGTCGGCCATAGCGGCTTCAACACTTTGCCGCTGAGATCGAGCACGATCTTCCCGTGCGTTTTGCGTTTTGCGTTTTGCGAGCTCGACGTATGCGTCGCGAATGGCGTCGAACGGGTAGATCGCGGCGATCGGCATGACGATCTCGCCCCACGCGACGAGATCCGCAAGGTGTTCGAGCGTCTTCCGATCGCCTGCCGCGGCCGAACCGTCGGTCTTGACCCGATGCTTTCCGGCGCCTGCGAAATCGATGATCGTGTCGATGCGGTCCTTCGGCACGCCGAGCTCAACGGCGAGGTCGATATAGCCTTGACCGAAGAGATCGACGAATGCGTCGATTCCGTTCGGCGCCGCCGCCCGTAGCCGGCCGGCGAGACCATCGCCGTAGTTCACGTGCTCCGCACCGACCGACTCCAAGAAGGCCTTATTGTGCTCGCTCACGATTCCGAGGACACGCGCACCCGTGCGTCGCGCGAGCTGCACCGCGAGCGATCCGACGCCGCCTGCGGCACCGCTGATCGCAACGACATCGCGCGCTTTCAATGCAACCGCCCGAACGGCCGCAAATGCCGTCGTCGCGGCCACGAAGAGGCTACCCGCGCGATACCAATCGAGCGACGCCGGCTTCGCGATCAGTTGCGACGATGTGATTGCGACGAACTCCGCATGCGCCGAGCGCTGCTCGGACCAGCCGAGGACTTCGTCGCCGACCGCGAATTCGGAGACGTCCGATCCGACGGCCTCGATATGTCCCGCGAAATCCGCGCCTTGTCCGAATGGAAAGTCCATCGGGAACATATCCTTGAGGTAACCCTCGCGAATCGCCATTTCACCGGGGTTGATTCCCGCGGCAACGACGCGCACGAGCGCTTCGTCCGATTTGAGCTCGCGCGTCGGTCGATCGATGATGTTGAGTTGCTCGGGTCCGCCATAGGCGAGGAGTTGCACGGCTTTGGGCATAGTGCGTTGTTTCCAGCTGGGCGATCGAGCCCCGCTTGAACGCGACAGAACCGGTCTTGACGGTCGGTGTCCGTGAAGTGCGGCAGAATCTGTCGGCTTGCTGGACAAGGAAGGGTGTCGGGAGATTCTCGTAACGGAACACGGGCGGCCGGTAGCGCACCTTGAGACCGATGTGTCGGCGGTTCGAAGCGATGTTTCTGAAATAAAGACGCGCCTGGATCGCGCCGAGCAACGGTCATAACGTAGGGTTGCGACGCTGGTCCGCCTTTTGCGGCGTTTTTTGCGCACGCGCCTTACGCTTTTGGAGCTACGCGACTAGGTGACGGGCACTCCGCGCAACAATGGCGCGACTCGTGTGCCCAGGAGCCCGATGGCTTTCATCAATTTTTCGTGCGGTAACGAAGCAACGCTCATCTGAAAATTGATACGCGAGATGCCGCCGAGCGCTGCGCTATGCTGAACGATCTTTTCAGCGACTTCCTCAGGGTTGCCCACGAGTAACGCACCACGCGGGCTGCGCAACGCATCGAATTGTGCTCGCGTCACTGGCGGCCAGCCGCGTTCCTCACCGATCTTCGTAAAAGCGGCCGCATAGCCGGGGTAGAAATCGGCGATGGCGGCTTCCGTCGTGTCCGCAACGTAACCCAGTGCGTGGACGCCGACCATGAGTTGCGCCGGTGAATGCCCGGCGCGTCGACCGTATTCGCGGTAGACGTCGACGAGTGGCCGGAAGCGGTACGTCTCACCACCGATAATCGCCACCATGAGCGGCAGTCCGAGCGCGCCCGCACGTGCGAACGATTCGGGCGTCCCTCCGACGCCGAGCCAGATGGGCAGTGGGTTTTGCATCGGGCGCGGATACACACCCTGCTCAGTCAGTGGCGCGCGATGCTTTCCCGATCAAGAGACGTGGTCGTCCTTACGAATCGCAAGCAGTAGGTCGAGCTTCTCGGTAAAGAGCGAGTCGTAATCTTCGAGTCTGAGGCCGAACAAGGGGAATGCTTCGATGAACGAACCGCGTCCGACCACGAGCTCCGCGCGGCCCTTCGAGAGCAAGTCGAGCGTCGCAAAATTCTGAAAAACGCGAACGGGATCGGCTGCGCTGAGCACCGTTACGGCGCTGGTAAGGCGAATGCGTTGCGTGCGCGACGACGCCGCCCCCAGGATGACCGGCGGCGCGGAGTCCAGGAAGTCGCTTCGATGGTGTTCTCCGACGCCGAACGCATCGAGCCCGACCGCGTCGGCGAGTTCGATCTGCTCGATGAGATTGTGTAGGTGCTGCGAAGGGCTTACCGCGATCTCCGCACCACGAACTTGCGGAAGAGCCGCAAAGCTGTCAACGCCGACCTGAATGTCCTGACTTTCGTTAAGGCGATTGCGGCTACATGGCCGCTGTCGTTCATCCTCTGGAGCGAGCAGCCACGGATCATGATCCGCTGACCGCCGCAACCGACTGCGCCGCGACGGCTCATCCTAGCGCGTGCTTGGCAACTGGCAGCTTTGGTCCCTAGAACGTGACGACGTCGATGGACAGTCCTTGAAGCTTTCGCGCGAACCGCCGGTCGGCGGTTACAAATCGCGCGCCTTCGCGCTGCGCGACTACTGCGTAGAGACAATCGTAGATCGAATGGTCGAGTTTTCTTGCGAGCGCGTCTGCCTCGCGCGCGAAGGCGACGCTCGGCAGGAGCGTGATGCGATCGAAAAACGCAAGCACGCCTTCGAGCGTCGGTGTTGCCATGCGGGCGCGATGCAACTTCCAACGGAGGTTGAGGACTTCGGCGACCGCAAGATCCGGGGCGATAACTTTAGCCGCCGCTGCGACGTGTGTATCGACCGCGGTTTCCTGAGCAATGAGCGCGATGATCGCGCTCGCATCGACGACGACAGTCAACGCTCGTCGCGGGACGCGCGGATCGCCTTCAACCCGGCTTTGACGTCGATCCCCGGATCGCGAATCGTTTTCGCCCAGTTGATGAGGCTCATGCCGGCTGTCGGCGCGACCGCGCGTTCGAGCAGGTCGAGCGCTTCGGCTTGAACCGATCGCTGACGGGAGCGCGCACGGTCTTTCAGAGCGGCGAGCGTTGAGGTGGAAACATTGCGAATCAGGAGGTCGGGCATGTTGTTATCATAAAATGATATCAGAGATCAGTCAAGCTCTCGTTCGACCGCGCTTCTCCGCCTTGATATTCGAAGCCGGACGCGATGGATCGAAAGCAATAGGGCACGAGAAACGCGATCGACCCCAATCGCGGACAATCCGTTCCTTCGGCGAACACGTACGCCATGGCGGTTATCGACGCTTGTCAGAGGCAAGAGCGGAAGTTCTCGAATCGGGCTGAAATAAAGTTTGCGATTGTCACCTAAATAGGTTTCGATTCTAACTAGACTGTGGCAATCGTACTACAATGTGTCGCAGACCCCGAATTCTCGGCGTTTTGTCGACTAGGAGGATGTCATTGCGTCCATCCGCTCTTTCCGCAGTCGCGGCGATTTCCGCTGCCCTCTCCCTGGCCGCATGCGGCGACAACGGCAGCACGTCGCTGTTCGGGGGACCTTCTACGAGGGCTCCGGTGACGACGATTCCGACCGCTTCGACCCTCGTGCAGTTGCCGCAGCTGGTTGCCGGCGCGACGTTCACCTACGACATTGGCGCAGTCGACCCGGCTGCGCACTGTTACTACCTTGCCGACCGCAAGAATCAATCGCTCGACATCCTCAATACCCTCGATAATTCGGTCACGTTCGTCGGCGGATTTACGGGCCAGACGGGGGCCAATAACGACACCTCAGGTCCCGACGGCGTCGTCATCATTCCGAGGACCTCCATCGTCGCCGTCGGCGATGTCAACGTCGTCAAGTTCGTCGATGTGGTCGCGCACAGCGTCGTTGCGACCACGACGACGGGAACCGCTGGCCATCGCACCGACGAAGGCTGCTACGATCCCGACGACAACCTGCTGATGATGGCGAACCCCGGCGACGCGCCGCCTTACGTGACGTTTCTCTCGGGCTCGACGTACAGAGCTGTGGCTACTTTTCCGTTCGCCGGTTCGAGCGGTTTGGAAGCGTGCGTTTACGATCCCGGAACTAAGAATTTTCTCATCAACAATGACGGCAATCTCGCGAACCCGCTCGGCGAAATCGACGTGATCTCAGCTGCGAGCGCCGTCGCCGGCCGCCCTTCGATCTCGGCGGTCTATCCGCTTCCCAACTGCTCTCCGACCGGCATGATCCTTGGGCCGCAGGAGAAGCTGCTCGTGGTCTGCGATCCGCCCACGGGGACGAGAATCACGTCGCTGGTCTTCAACGCGACGAACGGACAACTGCTTGCGACCATCCCCCTCGGCGGCGCGGACCAAATCGATTACGACTCCAGGACCAACCGCTTCTACGAAGCGTGCCGCCATAACACAGCGTCGGGAATCGCCGGGCCTCCCTACACGCCGGTGCTCGGCGTGATCGACGCCAACTCGTTCGCCGTGGTCGGCACGACGCCGACGGGCAACAACGCGCACTCGGTCGCGGTCGATTCCTCGACCGGCCTGATCTACGTTCCGCTCTCGCCGACGGCGACGGCGCCCGGCGGCATTCAGATCTTCAACCCGTAGTTGCGGCGGAACGTTAGCGGCCTCATCGGACCGCTAACGTACCGCAAACCGCGAGGACACTAGACGGTTCGGTCGCGCTCATTCTTCCGCGTCGGCGACGACCTTTTTTGGCCGACTCGGAGGACGCTTGGGCGATTGTACAACGAGCGCAGGAAGTGCGGTTCCGGGCTCGCGTTCCGCGGCCGCGGCCGCGAAGAAGTCGAACGTCCATCGTTCGCCGAGCATGCGGGTTTCCGCGAATACGATGGGAACCGTCGGGTACCGCACTTGCAGCCGGGCAACGAGTTCGCCGAGCCACGCCCCGTCGACGAATCCGCGCCGCAATAGTTGCGCGTAACTTCCCTCGACGACGACCGCCGTAGTGGGGAGTCGAGCTAACTCTGCGATCGCGAAGCCAAGCGATCCGTCCACGAGCGCCCGGCAGAAGTCGTCCATCGCCTTGCGCTCCACGACCGCGACGGGCGCGTCGCCGACGAAGCCCGCGTAGTCCCCGACCCGCAGCGTGGCACGTTCGACGGCAATCTGCCGCGCACGAAACGTGTAGCCGTAGCGTTCGCGCGTGTCGACGACGATGCGTTCGAGCGCGCGCGAGGGGCGCGACGGGACGCGCAAGCCCGGCCGGGCGTTTGCCGCCGCCTTCGCCGTCTGCCAGAAGATCATCGGCCGGCCTCGCGCCCGCGTAAACACGAATTGCGCGCGGCGGTTCTGCGCCCGATCCAGCACCAAATCGACGACGGGACCCCGCCGTTCGCAATGCAGCACCGCTGACCGCTCGAGAATCACGAGGCTCGCCAATGCGACGTCTTCGATGGGATGACAGTAGACACGGCTCGCGCGCGGCCACGTCTCGCGCGCCTTCAACCACAGGCCGCCCTCGAGCGGCACGTAGATGAGATACGGCAGCGACGTGTCCGGCTCGGTATTCTTGGCGACGATGAACTCAGCGAGCACGATCGTACAGCTCGTCTCGCGAGAACTTCCCGCCGCCCATGTGCCGGGTAAAGCGCTCGAGCCGCGATGCGATTCTTTCCGCGGCGAGGCTTTCGCTCGCGACCGGCTCAGGAATCAGCCGCGCAATCGCCTTGCCACGTCGCGTGATAACGGCCGTTTCTCCGTCGCGTTCTGCGGCGGTCATAGAGCCGAAAACTGCTGCTTCGCCTCGCGGGCACCAAGGTGGCGCACCCTCATCTAGTGACGTACCACAATACGGTTTCCTTCGATCAGCGCGTGAGCGTGCGCGTAAGAACACAACGTCTTTTCACTCCGGCGTGTACGCGTCGTCTAAGAAGAGCTGTACCTCGCGGAAAAGCTCCATCCGGTTACGCTCCATGAAAATCGTGTGCGTGCCCTCGCCAATCTCGACGTAGCGCTTGTACGGGACCCCGCTCAACATCTTCCAATACGCTTGAGTCATGTAGGAAGGAAGATCGGCGTCCCATTCTGCGTGGACGAGCATGGTCGGGACGGTAATCTTCGAAGGATCGTAGAGCGGCTTGCCGGCCGACCAGTAGTCCCTTCCATCGGCGCTCACGCCGTTCGGGGCGCGCAAGAGCGGCGGGTTTGTCACCGAGGATTTCGGATCGGTCGCCCACGTCGCCGCAGCCCACTGGTCGAACCAACCGTGCGGGATTAACGCCGCCTTCTTATCCTCGGCAACGCTGTTTAGCCAGCGACTTCGCGCCGAATCGATCGAAACCGTACGGTAGGCATCGAGCGGCTCGGCACCGGCTGAGATGACCGCCGGCGTCGACCGCAGCCACTGCGGCGCATACAGCACGAGCTTCGCTACATTCTCATTGTGGCCGACCGTGTACGAGCCCATAATCGACGTTCCCCACGACCAGCCCATGAGGGCGATCTTCTGGACGATACGCCGCTTCTTGATGAACTCGACCGCGGAACCGACGTCCCGCGCGGCGGTCTCCGTTCGAACGATGGGTCCGTTCGCATTCGCCGGTTGGTCCATTTCGGGGGGCCGCGTCGAGCGGCCGTACCCGCGGACGTCGACGAGGTAGACGTCGTAGCCGCGCTGCGCGATGTAGTCCATCCAAGAGATGCCGTCGAGCGGAAGGTCGAACGCCGTTTCGGCCGGATAGGTCGCACCATGGACGTACAACACGATCTTCTCGGGCGCATACGCTCGCGTGCCGCTGACATGCTTGTTGCGCACGTACAACTCGATCCCCGCGGTGTCCGACGGGATACGGAACTCTTCCATCGCGATGTTTGGGGCGGCCCCCGCGCGCGTCGGCGCGGCGCAGGTAAGCGCGACGGCCAAAGCTAGAAACAGGCGACGGTACATCGCGTCCCTCCGATGGCGTATGGTCGCAGCTTTTTCCGCGCATCAGATGCTCGAGCCTTCGACGCCGGATAACTCGGCTTTTTTAACGACGCCTTTTCGGTTCGTCGACGTAGCGTTCGATACAGCAGCAGGCGTTGCGGTCGGCCCTTAGTGTGAGGCTGTCGCAATCCGCGGGCGGCACACCGTCGGGCTTCGCCGACGTTGTTTCATCCACGAGGTAGACGATCGATTCGAAGGGGAACGGGATATGATCGCTGAGCACGATTTCGCAGCTTTTCGCGAATGAATATGCGCCGTCGAAGCTGCGTCCCGCGAGTTCCGCCTTCTCGTCGCGCAGTGCCGATTCGGCGCCTTCGGGATACCGGAAACCGCGGTCGCCGCCTGCACCGCAACACCCGCCGCTAAAGGGGCTATAGCTTTCACGCGCGCAAACCTTCCCGATCGCCTCGACCTTCGCTTGGAGACCGAGTTGGTGACACGCGCAAGTCGGGTGTATCAGGACCGAAGCTTTTGGTTTCGTGACGTTCAAGCGGTGAAGCGCATCGTCGTGCAGCCATTCCGCAATGTCGAGGATGGTGAGCTTCTTATATTTGGCTTGATTTTCGTCGGAAAGAAGCCGCGGGCGCGCACCCCACATCTCCGTCTCCATCTCGTGCATCAGCGTGCGCGCGCACGAGGTGACGTCGCACATGATCGGCAGTCGCCCGCCGTCGCTCCAGGCATACATCGCCTCGACGATGCGGTTCGCCATCACGGCTTGCGTTTCGGGATATCCCATGTGCGCGAACATTTGCGAGCAGCACAGTCCGCGCGAGCCTTTGGGCAAGTACATCGTGTAGCCGGCACGTTCGGCGACCCGAAGAACGGTCCGCATCACGTCGTCCTTACCGAGTGTCGACGAGCCCATGATCCGCGACATGCACGAGGGGAAATAGACGATATCCGCATCGGCGGGCTTCGTATGCGACCGCGCCGGCGCCCGGCCCATGTTGCGCGACCACTGCGGAAAAGCCGGCAATATCTTGGCGAGGGCTTCGGTAAGCCACGGCATCGTGTCGCGGCCGCCGATCTGCTGCACGGCCGTGCCGCCGTCCAGCGAGATGCGCGCGGCTTTCTCGAGGAAGAAGAAGTGTCTGGCGGCGGTGGCCATCAGCTTCTGGGTGGCTTTTGGCGCCGCTTCCGCGCGATCGTAATCGGTGATGTACGCGGTGCTGATGCCGACCGGACACACCGTTTGACACATGCCGTCCGCGACGCACGACTCGCGCCCTTCGTAGACGTACTGATGAGAGATTGTGTGCGCGCGCTCGTGTTCGCCCGCTTCTTCGAGCGAACGCCGCACGCGATGCGCTTGGATGCGCTGGCGCGGGGTGAGCGTCGAATAACGCGTCGGGCACACCCGTTCGCAGTAGCCGCACTCGATGCACCGGTCGGTGACGGGATCGCCGAGCAGCGGCATGCCTTTGATGTGCGCGAGATGGACGTTCGGGTCGTCGTTGATGATCACGCCGGGATTCATCAGGTTCGCCGGGTCGATCAGCGCCTTGAGCCGCACCATGACGCTATAGGCGTCGGTGCCCCACTCCGTCTCGATGAACGGCGCCATCGCGCGGCCGGTACCGTGCTCGGCCTTGAGCGAGCCGTCGTACGCGAGCACGAGGGCGACGACGTCGTTCATGAACCGGCCGAAGTGCGCGACGCGCGCGCCGTCCCCCATGTCGTCCGTCACCAAAAAGTGAATGTTGCCGACGCTGGCATGGCCGAAAATCGAGCCGTCGTAGCCGTACTTCTCGAAGAGCGCTTGCAGGCCGAGGATCAACTTGTCCAGGCTTGCGACCGGGACCGCGATGTCTTCCAGGATGACGGTCGTGCCGGGTTGACGCGCGCCGCCGACGCTTGCGAAGATGCCCTCGCGGACGGTCCATAGTAACGCGCGCTCTGTGAGCGTCGTGCTGAACGGCAGTTGGGCGAGCAGCGGCAGCGTCGCGATCGTCTTCGCCGCGAGGGCTTGTGTCGCGGCAAGCGCGTCGAGGCTCGCTGCGTGGTAATCGACGAGCAGGGCCGCAGCGCCGTCGGGCAACGTGGCGACGATCTCCGGTACCCCGGGGCGCCCGATGACCGAACGCAAGGAAGCGATGTCCATCATCTCGATCGCCGCGGTCCCGCTTGCGACCACTGCCGGCACGGCGGCCGCCGCATCGCCGACGTTGTAGAAGAACAGCAGCGCGCTCGATTGGTGGGCGGCGATGGGCACCGTGAAGAGTTCGGCCGATGCGATATAGGCGAGCGTCCCTTCCGAACCAATCAGCAGGTGCGCGAGAATATCGATCGGTTCGTCGTAATCCAGAAACGCGTTGATCGAGTAACCGGAGACATTCTTGATCTCGTATTTGCGGCGAATCCGCGCGCTCAATTCGACATTCGCACGAACCTCATCGCGCAACGCGAAGAGTCCGTCATGGATCGCCGAGTCGCCGGCGGGGAAGCGTGCACGCTCGTCGGGCTTTGCGGTGTCGTAGCGGTTGCCGTTGGGCAACACGAAATCGATCGAGGCGAGCGTTTTGTAGGCGCTGTACTTCGTACCGGCTTGCATGCCGCTCGAGTTGTTCGCGAGCACGCCGCCCATCATCGCGACCTGACTCGAGGCGGGATCGGGACCCACTTTCTTACCCGCGGGCTTGAGAAGGTGATTGAGCTGGAGAACGGTCAGGCCCGGTTCGAACCACACTTTGTTCCCGTTATCGCGCAACTCGCTCGCGCGAAAGTGAAACCGCTGGTCCGCGATGATACCGGTTCCGACCGTCTGCCCGGAGAGCGAGCTCCCGCCGGCCCGTAACGTGACGGGCACGTTCCGCGCCGTGCCGATGCGCAGCACGTTCTGCACGTCCGTCACCGACGCGACCCGAACGACCGCTTGCGGATGGTATTCGAAGTACGATCCATCGCGACCATACACGGCGCGATAGATCTCATCGAACTTGAGCGCTTCCGCCGGAAACGCAGCTTCCAACGCGTCCTTGAGTTTCGGGTCGACCGGAGGCTCCGACAACGTTTCGAGCGCGGAGGTTCCTTCGTAAACGACGGGGACGACGGGCGCGACGGCCATGGTGTTCCCTCTCAGTGCTCGACCGTATGCTCGACTGGAAACGCGGGGCGATTCTTACGATGTAAACTGCAAGGTGCGGGCGATTCCCTCCGCGCCTGCATGCGCTCGCGAGGCAGCTCGGTCGCTTTGAGCGTCACCCGTTGACAGGCTTTCTTCGCCTATGTCTACATGCTTTGGTGTGCGGGGCGGGTCTCTTCGCACGTGCAAGACTTGTTTCTAGCAACAAGACAGGAGAAACTATGCCGTTCGCCCGGATCGATCTCACCGTCGGCAAGTCCGCTGAATACCGGCGCACGGTCGGCGAGGTGGTGTACGACGCGATGATCGACGTCATCAACGTGCCGAAAGACGATCGTTTCCAAGTGATAGCGGAGCACGAGCCAGGCGCGCTCGTTGCGGACCCCGGTTACTTGGGTATTCGACGCTCGCAGGACTGCATATTCATTCAGCTGACGCTCAACCAAGGACGCACGGTCGAGATGAAAAAAGCATTTTACAAGGCCGTCGCCGATGGCCTTCACGAGCGTATCGGCGTGCGACGCGAGGATGTGTTTATCAGTCTGATCGAGGTGCCCAAAGAGAATTGGTCTTTCGGAAACGGTGAGGCGCAATACGCTTAACGCGCCAGCGGAATAGGGAGACCGTCGCCTGGCGACGGGGGCCTACCGCCACTGTGAGAAAGACCTCGACCAATGCTGATACGGCGCCTCAAGGCCATCGCAATATTTGCGATCTCGTTCTTCATCGCGGCCTTCGTCGTCACGAACAAACACGCCGTCGACGGCATTCTCGCGGCACTTGGGCCGTTGAGAATCCCGGCCGCCGTTTTGATCTTTGCGATCGTGGCTTCGGCGCCGTTCTCGGTCACGGACGCTCTGGCAGTCTCGAACGGCGTGCTCTTCGGCCCCTGGCTCGGATCCGGCGTCAATGCGGCCGGCCTCATTCTCGCGGCCATTCTCGGCTATCTTGTGGCACTTCGCACCGCTCGGTTACTCAATATCGAAGAGCAGGTCGAACGGTTGCCGGCCTGGGTGCGCCGCTATCGCATCGGATCGCCGATGTTTTTGATTCTCGTGCGCATCATTCCGGGTCTCGGCGGGACGATCGCGACGCAAACCGCAGCCGCGCTGCGCGTGCCGATGTGGCGTCAGATCTACACGATGGCGATCGTCACTGTTCCCGTGTGTACGCTCCTGGCCTTCGGCGGCAACCTCATCTCGGATTACGTTGGGCGGCACATCGTCACGCCGGCCCAGCACTATGCCGATCGGCACCATATCCATCTGCCACGTCACTCTCCTCGCCCCTAGACTAGGAGCACGCTCCGTTCTGAACGGAGAGTTCGAGACGATAACCGTCGGGATCGCGCAGCCAGATACCGACGTGCGGCGACCCGGGAGCCTCGGGACCGATTTCGTCGCCGGGATCTTCGACGAAGACGCCGTTGCGGAGCAGGTGCGCGAGCGCGGCTCGAAGCGCCGAGACGTTCGGCAGGTGAAACGATACGTGACCGATCGTCTCGGGGCGGGGCGTGCCGCGAAAGAGCGCGATCGTCACGCCGTCGCTGCCGACGGCGACGCCGTCATCATAGACGAACTCTTCGCGCATGCCGAAGTTGTCCACGTACCAATCAGCACTTAGGCGCGGATCGCTGACGGCCAGACCAAAGTGCCCGACCGTCCCGACTTCAAAAGGTACGCTTTTCCCGCTCGCCATAGCCGCCCCCAAACGGAGATCTATTGACGCAACGCAAGCAGGATAAAGCCGGTATCGAGCGGCGTCATCGCGATCAACTGATACCCCGCGGCGAACAGATCTTGCAAGGTCTCCCCGTCGTTGCTCTTGAGATTGTGAAACTCGCCCTTCACAAGGCAGTTGATGTCCCCAGATTGCGATGCACGGATGAACTTATACATGCTGGGTCTACCTTTCTTGCTGCGAGTAAAGCCTCGCTCTTCGGGGAGTATGCTCCCGCGACGGCATTACCCGTTCGGGCTCACGAGTAAGCAGTGACAGCTTTCTGCTTTCGAGCAGTCAGCTAGAGACGATCCGCTTGCCAGTCGGCCCTGAAGTTGAAGGTTTGAAGTCGGGGCACTCTCGCGCGCGAACGCTTGACGATCGACCGGTCCCTACAGCATTCGAAAACGACTCAGCATAGTGTGGCCTGTGCGCTGCATCACACGTAGGTAACCGTAGCAATGTGGTCGACGCGGCTCCTGCTGACGGCTTCCTTGAGCACCGATACGGATAAGGATTTGAACGCCGACACCCACCTTATGAAACACGCGGCGTTGCCGTCGGACCTCTATACGCTGCGCGTTCGCGCGTCCCAGTTCTTCGCAGGTCTTCTCTGGCTTCACGTGCCGTTCGTGGCCGCGCTAGCGCACTCGAACCACGTGTCGCCGGTGCTCGTGGCCGCGCTCATGTCCCTTGCCGCCGCAGCTGCGACCGTTGCGGCGTGGCGCTGGCCCGGTTCGCTCGCCACCCGCCTCATTATCGCCACGGGGCTGACCGTCGCTCCCGCGCTCATGGTGTACGCGGGCATGGGCGTGTGGCAGATCGATTGGCACATGTACTTTTTCGTCGTCTTCGGAATGCTCGTGGCGTTCGTCGACTGGCGTCCGATCGCGCTCTCCGGAGCCCTAACTGCCTTTCATCACCTCTTCCTCGACCTCGTTTTTCCGGGCGCCGTTTTCCCGGAAGCGGGTCTCGGGCGCGTGTTCTTACACGCCGGCATGGTCGCAACTGAGTGCATCGTCCTCTTCTGGCTTATCGTGCAGATGCGGCGCCTCTTCGAATCCTCGGCCGCGTTGCTCGCGACGGCGCTTGAAGCAGCGCGGCTGAAATCTGAATTCGTCGCAACGATGAGTCACGAGCTGCGCACGCCGATGAACGGCGTCATCGGCATGTCCGAACTCTTACTCGACACCCCGCTCGATGAAGCGCAGCGCGAACACGCGACGGTCGTTCGTGACTCGGGCCAGGCACTGCTCGCCCTGATCAACGATATCTTGGACTTCTCGAAAATTGAAGCCGGGCGTATGGAGCTCGAGCAGATCGGCTTCGACCCGCTCGCGACCGTCGAAGACGTCGCCGTATTACTCGCAAAGCAAGCGCACGCCAAGGGCATCGTGCTGATGACGTACGTGGATCCACACCTTCCAAGGTATCTCGAGGGCGACGCCGGTCGACTGCGCCAAGTGCTCGTCAACCTTGCGGGCAACGCCGTGAAATTTACCGAGCGTGGTAGCGTTATCGTCTCTGCGAATCTGGTGAGCGAAGTAGACGGTTGCGTCACGCTGCGTTTCAGCGTCAAAGATAGCGGGATCGGCATCTCGCCCGAGACGCGCGAAGTGCTCTTTCAGCCTTTCCGTCAAGCCGACGGATCGACCACGCGCAAGTACGGTGGGACTGGTCTGGGGCTTTCGATCAGCAAGCAACTCGTCGAGCTGATGGAAGGAACGATTTCCGTCGAAAGTGCGCTCGCCATCGGGTCGACCTTCGCCTTCACCGCGCGCTTCCGGCGAATCGATCACGACCTGCCGGCGACGCCGTCGGCGCAGCTCCAGAAGTTACGAGTCCTCATCGTCGAGGACGATCCCAGCGCACGCGAAGTCCTGACCCATTACCTCTCGGCCTGGGGGATGGGAAGCGGCGCCGCAGGCGATGCACTCGGCGGCCTGCGCATGTTACGGGAACGGGCGATGGCGGGCGAGCCGTACGATCTCGCGCTGGTCGACTTTAAATTACCCGACCTCGACGGCATCGCGTTCGCAAGATCTGTCAAAGCGGACGCCCTCGTCTCGGCTACGCGGCTCGTGCTCATGTCCGCCTACGATGCGCCCGAGAAAGCCGTCGTGAGCGATGCCGGGATTCTCCGATTCCTCGCAAAGCCGTTCCGTCGCTCGCAACTCTTCGATTGCATCGCGGAGGTCGTGAACCAACGCGAAGTGCCGCCCGAGTGTTCGCAAGCCGCGAGCGCAATAGCATCGCCCGTCGCGCTCGCGGGGCCGGCAAAACCGCAGTCGGCGCGTATTCTGCTGGTGGAAGATAATGCGGTCAATCACCGCTTGGCCCTCCTGCAATTACAAAAGCTCGGTTACACGGCTTCGTCCGCGCATAACGGTCGCGAAGCCGTTGAAGCACATCGAAACGAAAACTACGACTCATCCTGATGGATTGTCAGATGCCGGAGATGGACGGTTTGCCGCCACGCAGGCGATTCGAATGAACCAGAGCCGGGCAGGCTCCGGGCACGTTCCAATCGTGGCCCTGACCGCGAACGCACGGGCTGAAGATCGCGACGCGTGCCTCGCCGCAGGGATGGACGATTATCTTGCAAAGCCCGTGCCTCTGGAAGACCTGCGCGGCACGCTCGAGCGCTGGCTCCCAGGGGACGCAACCGCGTTGAGCGCGCGCTGATGCAACCACGTCAATCGGGCGAGACAGCGTGCCCGCTCGACCTAGCGCCGCTCACCGATGTCTTCGAAGACGATGAAGTCGGACTCGTCGACTTCGTGCTGGACGCGCTATGCGACCTCGAATCGGCGGCTTCGGGCTTCTAGGATGCGCTTGCCGCTCGGGATGTTCCCGCTTCCCGCGCACTGGCCCACACGCTCAAAGGGGCGTACGCAAACATCGGAGCGATTCACGTCGCAAGTGCGATGGCCGATGCGGAAGGTTCGATTACGACGCAAGACTGGACCGTCGTCGAAAACGCATGGACCCGTGCGAAGACCACGATGCACGATGCAATGACGTGGGCCACTACGCGCAAGAAAGAGCTGTCTTAGGCGATCGATTCGGCTCCGACGGCAGGTGCGGCTGAATGAATCGCGGAGGTAGCGCGCATGCTAACGTACGCAAGCGAACGGGCGGCATACGAGCACTTCATCGAGGCGTTCGGCGACGGCTTGCCTCTCGTGCTCCCGACGCGGGATCGCGTCGACGACGTCGTGAGATCCTCGGGTCGAGATCCCGAGGAGATCGTTGGGGCGATCTTTCCGAGCGGAACGCTCGCGACCGTGCGCGACATTGCGGTCAACGCCGTCATGGCGGGGCTGCCCGCAACGGCATTTTCGATCGCGCTCGCCGCGGTCGAAGCGGCCGTGGACCCCGTCTTCAATCTCAACGGCCTCCAGGCGACCACGCATCACGCCGCGCCGCTCATCGTCGTCAGCGGGCCGCTCGCCGCGAGCGCCGGGATGAACGCGGGTTCCAATGCGCTCGGCCAAGGGAATCGTGCCAATGCGACGATCGGCCGCGCGCTGCGGCTGGTGATGATGAACGTGGGGGGCGGTTATCCCGGAACGACGGACATGAGCGTGCAAGGGTCGCCCGCAAAAGCCGGCTTCTGTTACGCCGAGCGACTCGATGCGTTACCGTGGCCGTCGCTCGCGCATCGTCAGACCGCTCGCGCCGGAGCGACGACCGTGACGCTCTTCGCCGCGGAAGGGCCGCACATGGTTGCCGACCATCGCAGCGCGACAGCCGACCGTCTTCTGCTCACTATCGCAGACACGATGCGCGCCCCGGGTTCGACGAACGCCTGCATCCCAGGGAGCATGGTCGTCGCGATCTGCCCGCAACACGCCGCGATCCTCGCGCACGACGGCTTTGACCCCGCCACGATCGCTCAGGCGCTTTTCGAGCGTGCTCGCACCCCACTAGAGCGGTTGAAGAACGCCGGCGAATACGATGTGGCACGTACCGGCGGTTTCGCCGCCGCATATGGTTCGCCGGACGATCCGCGACCGCTCGTCCCGGTCATCGCTCGTCCCGAATCGCTGGTCGTTACGGTCGTGGGCGGGCTGAGCGGAGGCTTTTCTTCCGTGATACCATCGTGGCCGGCGAGTACGTTCGTCTTCCGGGAAGTACAAGGAGCAGCATGATCGAGCTACACGATCCGCGCGGGATGCGGGAAGCGCGCCAAGCGCGGATTGCAGCGCGGCCACAGTCCCTGCGCGGGCTTACCGTCGGCTTTCTCGATAACGGCAAGGAAAATGCCGATGCGCTGCTCGATCGGACCGCCGAGCTGCTGATGGCGCGCGGCGCGACCGTCGTGCGCGCACGCAAGCCGTCCCACTCGCGCACGGCGCCCGACGATGTTATCGCGGCGCTCGCTCGGTGTTCCGCCGTCGTGGCCGCGCACGGCGGTTGAGGCAGCTGCGTGTCCTGCAGTGTGCGGGACGCTGCCATGCTCGAGGCGCTCGACGTGCCGACCGTCGTATTCGCCAATGACGTTTTCCGTCCCATCGCGTACGGAACGGGCGAGATCGTGGGCTTCTCCCGCGAGTACATAGACAAGAACCTCGTTTTCTTCCCCCACCCGACATCGAACCTCACGCGCGCGCAGATCTTCGCGCTCGTCGACAACTGCATCGAGACGGTCGTACGATCGCTGCTGGGGACACGCGAGCGGATCTCGGACACCGATGACCCCGCAAGCACGGACGAAGCGGATCTTGCCTCGGTGCGATCGTTGCTCGATCCGCTGAGTGCGAGCCTGCGCGAAGACGGCGCAGCGTTGACGTTGGGCGAGTTGCGCGGCGGCGTCCTCCATGGGCGGCTCGAGGTCGACGAAGCCGCCTGCGCCGACGGCACGTGCGTCCTCCCGCATCGCAATCTCGTCGCATTGCTCGAAGCGACGCTACACGAACGTTTCAAGGATATGCGCGTGGTCTTGGATGATTCCCGCGAGCGCGTCGTGCCGGCCCCTCGGATTTGATCGCAGCGCGCAGCCCGTGCCTTGACTAGCTGAGAACCAGCGTTGTGTGCGACGGATAGCGACAGTTTGAGTAGCCTAAGGCTCGCATCGAGGGACGGGGCGCTCTGCTTCTCAGTGGAAATTAGCGGATCCGCCCCGCAAAGTTCTAGCCGCTCGTTCCAAGTGACACGATCGTCTCAGCCGCTAGAATCGGCGCTGACGCGCGAGTATCGGCTCCGTGCGACCTCTCAGGCGGCGTACCTCGATCTTTTCGAAGCGCTGGCAGTGGATTTTCAGATGCGGATGCCGTCGAACCGGCGTAGCGCCGAGCCGAGCACTTTTGTCGCGCCGCTGCGGCCCCTGCTAACGAAAAACATTTCACCCGATATTCTGTATGGGTATGGTGATCCAGCTGTTCTGCGAGTCACCGACCGGCACGGTGATCGTGAAGCGCTTTATTATCTTGTGGCGACGTCGAATGACGCCCCGCAATCCTTCCCTATTCTTTGCTCCCGCGATCTGCGTGAATGGGGCCTTGCCGGATTCGTTTTTCCTCGTGGAGAGAAGCCGCCTTGGGCCGCAGATAACGAGCTCCGAGACTATTGGGCGCCCGAGCTTCACCGCGTTGGCGGGCAGTTCGTCCTCTGCTTCGCTGCGCGCGAGCATGACGGAGCGTTCGCCATCGGCCTGGCTTGGTCGGCGAACCCAATCGGCCCATTCGAGCCTTCGGAGTGGCCCGTGATTCGAAACGGCGTCATTGACCCGCATATGTTCGTTGACGAAGACGGTTCGGCCACGTTGTTTTGGAAAGAGGACAGCAACGACGTGTGGCCTAGCCTCTTAAGCAGCCTTCTTCACGATCGTCCCGAACTGATCGATCGGTTACTCTCCTCATCGGAAGATCGCCGCACGGCATGCTTCAACGCGCTGCTGTGGCCGTGGGTACAGACCCTGCATCCGATGGAGCGCTTCTTCGTTCAGCAGGTCCTCATCGAGGCCGTGGTTTCCGACTTTTCGCGTTTCCGGTTCACGCTCGCGCAGATGGTCCTGGGCGCGAGTGACCCGGCAGTGCGCGCGGAACTAACACGGCTTTTGGATGCGATGCGCACGGTGATCTACGGGCAGCGGCTCGATACCGAGCGCTGGTTGCTCACCGACGAGCGCAGCATCGTTCTCGAGAACGATCTCGACTGGGAAGGCCATCTCGTAGAGGGCGTGTGGGTAACGAAAAGACAGGGCAGATATTACGTCTTTTACTCCGGAAACGATTTCTCGACGGGGCAGTATGGCATTGGAGTGGGCGTTGCGGATTCGTCGCCGCTTGGCCCTTACACGAAGTTCGAGCAGCCATTTCTCCGTTCGACCTGCGACTGGTCCGGGCCGGGCCACCCATCGGTCGCCGACGGGACCGATGGGCGCCCCTGGCTATTCCTGCATGCGTATCGGCCCGGTCGGGCCGGATACAAGCAGTTCCGCGCCCTCCTCGCTCTGCCGCTTACGTTTTCCGATGGCGGCGTCATTGCGGATGAGGGTCGCCGGAGCTTCTCTTGACGCTGGCTAGATAGCTAGCTAGAATGGTGTATGAGACGGATTAGTACGTACGACGCCAAGAACCGTCTCTCGGAACTGCTCGACGCCGTAGCCTCGGGCGAATCGATAGAGATTCTCCGGCGTGGGAAGCCGATTGCGCGGCTCGTGCCGATCGGTGAGGACGTACCTCGCTTTTCGTCGCCTAGCGAGGCCGCGGCCTGGCTCCGCGCGCACCGAATGAAAGTGGCGCGTGGAACGATTCGGGCGCTCATCAACGAGGGGCGGGCTTGAGCGCAAAGATCGTTATCGACGCTTCCATGGCTCTTGCGTGGTCGCTCGAAGACGAGCGCTCGGGCGAGGCGCTCGCGGTACTCGATCACGTCGAAGCGCACGGAGCGATCGTTCCGACGCTTTGGTCCTACGAAGTGGCGAACGTCCTCGCGTTGCTGGTCCGCCGTAAGCGCATCGATACCTCACGTGCCGCCGACATCGGATTTGCGCTCGATGCACTCGCGATCGCCCGCGTTCCCCCCGATGCGCCGCAATGGCGCGCGACGACCATCGCGCTCGCAGAGCGACACAAGCTCAGCGCTTATGACGCCGCATACCTGCGTTTGGCACTGGACGCCGGGGCGCGATTGGCGTCGCTCGATAGGCCCCTTGTGGCAGCCGCGCGCAAGTACGGCATCGCGTTCCCGACGTGACGCCACGTCGAAGCTCTATCGACACCGTTACTTACGCCTTGATGACCGCATCGATATCGAGCACGAAGGCGTCCGGCGCTTCGCCGATCTGATACGTCTTTCGCGTACGCGGGTCGAGCGCGATCCCATAGCGCACGCCGTTGCGGGCGTACATATCCATTTTCGCGCACACGTCGTTCCAATCGTCGGTATCGGATGCGATCTCGATGACGATCTCGGGGCAAACGGTCCAAAAGCCGCGTCGCTGCTCTTCGCCGAGCGTGCCCAGACGCTCGCTGCCGATCCAAGCCGCGTCGGGCGAGCGCACCGCTCCACTTGGGAGCCTGAAGCCGGTCGACGAGTCGAAGGTCCCGTCGCCTCGACGCTTGGCCCAATCGCGAAGCTGCCCCAACGCCTCGGCCCAGTATGCTCGTCGTCACGCTCGAATTTCCACCCGGGTTCGCGATGGAAAGTGCGAGAAGTTCGTCATCTGCAACGCGAGCGAGTCCTCGTAACGTAACGGCCATATCGACCTCCGCGGCACGTGTTCTCCGTCGGGTTTGCAGCGTCCCCGAGCTCGAACGTGAAGCCGATCGTGTCAGGCCGTCAACGGATCGCGCCCTTCCCCGCCGGCTCAAAGGGGGAGGCATTACTATCTCGCGCGTGGGAGTCGCCGCCTCTCGTCCGCTTTGGTTGAAACGGTCTTTTGAGCGTTTAAGGAGGGTCCATGGACACGACTCGCGGCAGCACGACACGCATCTCACTCGTGGCGCTCATTTCGCTCGTTGCAGCGCTCGCCGTGTGGGGTGCGAACTCCGAGGCCGGCACCGGCAGCGCCGGCTACAGCGCGGCGCAGGCCGCGAGCGGTGCTACCGTCTACGCAGGCCGATGCGCGCAATGCCACGGTACGAATTTGCAGGGCGGTTCGGGCCCCGCGCTGACCGGGAATTCTTTTCATCAGTCGCTGAATGCCAGCTATACTACGGCCGGCAAGCTCTACGGCTTCATTCACGATCAGATGCCGGCTAACGCACCGGCCAGTCTCTCGCAAAAGCAATATCTCGACGTCACGGCGTACGTGATGTCGCGCAACGGCTTTCCCGCAGGCGCCGCGGCGCTCACGATGTCGACGGGAGACCGCGTGCAACTTGCCGGCGCGCGTTTGGCGCCGACCACCCAAAATCAGAAAGTCGAGATCACGCGCGCCGCTGCGCCGGTGCGCCACGTCTACAGCGCACTTCCGGCCGGAGCGAACGTGACGATCTCCGATGCGATGATGCGCGACGCGGGAGGGGACGCGAAAAACTGGCTGCTGCACGGGCGCACGTACGATAACGCACGCTACTCCCCCCTCACGCAGGTGACCGCCGAGAACGTCGCACAGCTCTCGCCCGTCGCGATCGTGCAGACCGGGTTCGTCGCGAGCTTTGAGGCGACTCCTATCGTCGTCGACGGTGTCATGTACATCTCGACGCCGGTGGTCAACAATCAGATGAAAGTGATGGCGGTCAACGCGGCTAGCGGAGCGCGCATCTGGGAGACGACGTACAACCTGACGCCGTTTAAGATTTGCTGCGGCCCCGTGAATCGCGGCGTCGCGGTGGCGTATGGTAAGGTGTACGTTCTTACGCTCGACGACAAACTCGTTGCCTTGGATGCGCGCGACGGGTCGCTCAAGTGGCAGAAGAAGATCGCCGAACCGAGCTCCGGCTATTCGGAAACGATGACACCGCAGGTTTAAGACAATACGATCGTCGTCGGCAGTGCGGGCGGCGAATGGGCGATCCGCGGTTTCGTCGCCGCGTACGATGCGACTACGGGCAAACAGCGCTGGCGCTGGGACTCGACCGATCCCAAGTCGTACGGCGGCACGTCGTGGAAGAGCGGCGGCGCGATGGTTTGGACGACCCCGGCGCTCGACGTCAAACGCGGCCTCGTGATCTTCTGCACCGGAAACCCAAACCCCGATCTCGCCGGTGCGGGGCGCAAAGGGGACAACCTCTATAGTGACTCGATCGTCGCGCTCGACGTCCACACCGGCAAACTGCGCTGGTTCTATCAGGAAGTGAAGCATGACGTTTGGGACTACGACGCAGTCAGCCCGGTCGTGCTCTTCGATGTCGTGGAGAACGGCAAGACGATCCCGGCGGCCGGCGAGGCCGGCAAAGTCGGTTGGTTCTTCATCGTCAACCGCGAGACCGGTAAATTGATTCGCAAGTCGGATCCCTACGTGCTGCTCTCGAAGAACATGTTCACCACTCCGACCAAAACCGGCGTCGTCATGCTCCCCGGTGCGAACGGCGGAGCGGAATGGTCGCCGCCGGCGTACTCGCCGCAGACGCACTACGCATACGTGCTCGGCATGGATCAGCGGATGAACTTCACGACCAAGCCGTCGGTCACTGCGCCTGGACAACTGCGTCTCGGCAGCGCTTTCACCAACACCACCGCCAAAGACGCGCTGCAGGACGGCCGCTTTGTCGCCATCGACACGCTGACCGGTAAGATCGCATGGACGCATATGACGAAGCAGCCGCTGATGGGCGGCGCACTTGCGACCGCCGGCAACCTCGTCTTCATGGGTGAGGGCAACGGCGACTTCGACGCGCTCGACGCGAAGTCGGGTGCGATGCTCTGGCACTACAACCTCGGTGCCGGCGTCAACGCACCGCCGATTTCCTATGCTGTAAACGGCGAGCAGTACATCGCGGTAGCGGCCGGGGGCAACTTTCAACTCGATTTTCCGCTGGGCGATGCGGTCGCCATTTTTAAGCTCCGCCCGTCATCGTCCCCGTCGGCTCCGTCATCGACTGCGTCGGTAGCGCCGAAGCCGAGTCCCTAGCTACCCTCCGTTATGCCAATCTCTTGCATAGGCGGTAGGCTGGCCGGCGTTGAGAGGCGCGTCGATCACCTCGGGAAGGCAAGCGCCGCACGACGTCAAGCGTCATCGAAGCGAGGTCGGCGGGGAAGATGTTTCATTCTCTTGGGACAAGTATCGGCGGAAGTCGCAGCCCTACTCGGCTGCGACATCCCGCTCCCGAAGGAGACTAAGCATGTCGTCGTCTCGTATAACGCGTGGCTCGTTCGTTCGCGCGACGGGTGCCGCCACCGTCGCAGGTGCCGCGATGGGCATTCCCGCCTTCATCCCGAGCATCGGGGAAGCGGCCGACTCCATCAGAATAGGTCTGCTTGAACCGGCCACCGGCGTCTATGCGGCCGACGGCGAGAACGAGACCAAGGGCTTTCAAATGGCCGCCGACGCGTGGAACGCGCGCGGCGGCGTCATGGGCCGCAAGATCGAACTCGTCAAAGAAGACGACGGCAACGATCCGGGCATCGGGGCGCAAAAAGCGCGCAAGCTCATGAATCAAGATAAGGTCGTCGCGCTTGCGGGCACGATCAGCAGCGCGGTCTCGCTCTCCGCGAGCGGCGCGGCAAACGCCGCGAACATGCTCTTCATCGACTCGGGCGGCCACACGGACGACGTGACCGGCAAAGACTGCAAGTGGAGCACGTTCCGCACGTGCCACAGCACGTGGATGGAGGCGCAAGCCACGGGCTTCTCACTCGCCGGGAGATTCGGCAAGAAGTTCCACCTCATCACGCCGGACTACGCGTTCGGCCACTCGCTGGAAACGGCGTACAAAGCCGTCATGGCGCGCATCGGGGGGACGATCACCGGCAGCGATCTCACGCCGCTGGGAACAACCGACTTCAGCCCGTACCTCACCAAAGCGCTCGCTGGGAAGCCCGACGTGCTGCTCGTTTTGGTGCAGGGTGCCGACTTCGTCAATTGCATGAAGCAAATAGATTCGTTCGGGCTCAACAAGAAGGTCGGCGTCGGTGGACCTCAGGTCGAACTCGAAGCCGTGCAATCGCTCCCCAAGGAAGCGCGAGTCGGTTACTTCGGCATCGAGTGGTATTACAAAAGCGATAAAGTTCTCGGGAAGGGCAAAACTGCCAAAACCTTCGTCAGCGACTATTCGAAACGGTACAACACGGCGCCGACCGCGCGCAGCGCCTTCGGCTACGTGTCGCTGGACCGGCTGGCGGCCGCGATGAACGATGCGAAGAGCACGGATGCGGCCAAGGTGGCGCGCGCGCTCGAAGGTGCGAAGTTCGCCTCGATCTTCGATGGCAACGCGTATTTCCGCAAGGAAGATCATCAGCTGATGTGGCCGATGTGGTTCGGCGAAGTCCGTCGCGAGGGCGCCCACGGCGATAAGGACGATCTTTTCGACATCACCGACGTCCACCAAGCCGATACGATCGAGCAAAGCGTCGCCGACAAAGCAAAGATTTGCGTGATGAGCTACCCCTAGGCGATGCTCGAACACCTGGGCCCGGAACTCTTTAACGGTCTCGTTCTCGGCGCGTTCTACGCGATCGTCGCGATCGGGCTCTCGTTAATCATGAATCTTACCGGCACCATCAACATGGCGCACGGAAGTTTCATGACGCTCGCCGGCTACCTCGCCTTCGCAATGATCTCGCACGGAACGTCGTTTTGGTTCGCTCTGCTCGTCGCACCCTTGCTTACCGTCATCGTCGGCGTGCTGGTCGAACGAACGTTGATCCGGCCCCTGTATAAGCGCGAACCGTTCTACAGCCTGCTGCTCACGTTCGGACTCTCGCTTGTGGCGGAAGAGGTCTTTCATCTCATTTGGGGCGCGAACGGCGTGCCGTTTTCGCCGCCCGCAAGCCTCGTCGGTACGGTCCAACTCGGTTTCATGTCGTTTCCGGCGTATCGCCTCTTCATCGCCGCGGCGCTCGTCGTCGCAATCGTGGGCCTCGCGCTCTTCCTCACGCGGACGCGCTTCGGGCTGCGCTTGCGGGCGGCCGTCCAGGACACGGAGATGATCGCGGCGCTCGGGACCAACACGCAGCTGCTCTATATGGTCAACTTCGGCCTCGGCATCTTTCTGGCCGGGATCGCCGGCGTGCTTGCGGCGGGACTGCTCGGCTTGAGTCCCACAAGCGGTAACGCGCTGCTCATGCCGGCTTTCGTGACCGTCATCATCGGCGGCATGGGCAGTCTCTTCGGCAGCATCGCGGGCGGCTTGCTGATCGGCTTTGCGATCTCGCTCACGACGCTCTTCATCCCGGCCGCAAGTGAGGTCTCGATGTATATCCTCATGGCGGTGGTGCTGATGATTCGGCCGCGCGGGCTCTTCGGTGAAGAAGGCATCTTCGGATGACGCCCCGGCGGACCGCAATCCAAACCGCGCTCGCGATCGGGGTGTTGCTCGCGATCGCACCGCAGCTGTTGCCGTTCGTTCACCTCGATATCTCAATCGTCAGCGAAGTGCTGCTCTTCGCAATCGCGGCGATGAGCGTCAATCTGCTCCTGGGCTACACGGGTTTGCCTGCGTTCGGTAACGCCGCGTTCTTCGGGCTCGGGTCCTACGGCGCGGCGCTCTCGATAAAGTATTTCCACGTCCACTTCATCGAGGCGGTCCTCATCGGAACGCTCGCGGGACTCGCCGGCGGCTTGATCCTCGGGCCTTTTTTGCTGCGACGGCGCGGCATCTACTTCGGCCTGCTCGCGATCGCATTCGGTCAGGTTTTTTACTTCATCGCGTACCGCTTCACGAGCGTCACGGGCGGCGAGGACGGTATGAACTTTGCACGGCCGTACGTCGGTTTCCCAGGCGCGCACGTCACGCTCAACGAGTTGGCGTTTTATTACATCGCGCTCGCGATCTATCTCGGCGTCATCGCACTTTTCTCGATCGTTGCGGATTCGCCGTTCGGCCGTACGCTCGTCGCGATCCGCCAGAACGAGGTGCGCGTGCGCTATCTCGGCATCAATACTGATCGCTTCATCTTCGTCGCGCTGCTCGTCTCCGCGACGGTCGCAGGGCTCGGTGGCGCTATGTTCGCGCTGTTGATCAACTTCTCGTATCCGCTCATCCTCGACTGGCATCAGTCGGGCGACTTCGTGCTAATCATGATTCTCGGCGGCGCCGGAACGATCTGGGGGCCGCTCGTCGGGGCGACGATCTTCGTGATCGGCAAAGATATCATTTCCACGATCACCCCGCTCTGGCAAATCTTCTTGGGCGCGCTGTTTATCGCGTGCGTGCTGGGTTTTCCCAAGGGCATCCTCGGTTCGATCGCAGCGTTGCGTAAGAAAGAGGGCATCGGTGACGATCACGACGCGCCGACCGCGGAAGCGCACGCATCTTTCGTCGGCGGGACGACGTAGATGCCGGATATCTTGCTCGAAGCCGCCCACATCGGCAAACATTTCGGCGGCGTCGTCGCCGTCGACGATGTCTCGGCGCAAGTGCACGAGGGGTCGATCCACGCTGTTATAGGGCCCAACGGTGCGGGCAAGACGACCTTCTTCAACACCCTTTCGGGCTTTTATTTTCCCGACGAAGGCCGCGTGACGTTTGCGGGCAGGGATATCACGAGACTGGCTAATTGGCAGCGCGTCGCCGCCGGAATGGGCCGGACGTTTCAAACGCCGAGCATCTTTGCCGAACTCAGCGTGTACGAAAACTTGCAGCTTGGTATCTGGAGCCAGGCAGGGCAGGCATTTCGGCTGCGCGGCGGCACGCGCGCCGAGGCGCGCGCCGTCGACGAGCGTATCGACGAATTGCTCGGTTTCGTCAATCTCACCCGCGTACGATCGCGGTTCGTCGCGGAACTCTCGCATGGTGCGCAACGGCTCTGCGAAATCGCAATGAGTCTCTCGACGAACCCTAAGCTGGTGCTGCTCGACGAACCGATGGCGGGACTCGCGGAAGCCGAGACGGAGCGGATCATCGGCGTCATCCGCGACCTGCACGCGCGCCTCGGTCTCACCGTGCTGTTCGTGGAACACAACATGCGCGTCGTGCTCTCGCTTGCCGATCGCATCACCGTCATGGATCGCGGCCGGCTCCTCGCCGAAGGCACGCCCGAAGAGATTTCGGCGAACCAAACTGTCCGGGACGCGTATCTCGGCAAAGAAGTGGTCGACCGTGTCTGACCCCTTACTCGAAGTCCGCGATCTGTGCACGAACTACGGCAAGATCACCATCTTGCGCGATGTCTCGCTGACGGTGGGGGAGGGCGAACTCGTCGCGCTGCTGGGCCTCAACGGCGCGGGCAAGACGACGACGATCCGCAGCATCCTCGGCCTCACGCCGCCCCGGTCGGGTGCGATCCGCTTCGAGGGCCGGGACATCGCGGGCTGGCCCGCGTACAAAACGGCGCGCCTTGGGGTCGGTTACGTCCCCGAGGGCCGGCGGATGTTCAAGGAACTCACGACGCTCGAAAACTTGCAGCTCGCGGAGAACGGCCGCACGGGCGATTGGACGATCGATCGCGTTCTCGAGCACTTGCCGAAGCTTGCCGAGCTGCGCTCGCGCAAAGCCGGCCGGCTCTCGGGGGGCGAACAGGAAATGCTCGCGATCGGTCGCGCCCTCGTCGCGAATCCCCGTCTCCTGCTCGTTGACGAACCGTCGCAGGGCCTGGCGCCGCTCATCGTCGAGGACGTCTACGCGATGCTCGGCGAGTTGCGCTCGCGCGGTACGTCGATCTTGCTCGTCGAGCAGAATGCGTTGCTCGCCCTCAAGCTGGCGGATCGCGCCTACGTTCTGGACAGCGGCCGCATCGTCTATGCGGGTGACGCGAAGGAACTCGCAAGCGATCGCGTGCGCGTGCGAACGTTGATGGGTCTCGAAGCCGCAGCGTCGTAGGAGCTTGCGCTACGTCGTAGCGGACGATCTCACCGGCGCGTGTGAAGCGGCGCTCGCCTACACGAAACGGGGCGTGCGTGCCGTCGCCTGGCTCGACGCGTCGCTCGGGTGCGGGGGCGATGCCGAACTGCTTGCGGCCGAGACGATCGCGATCGATCTCGATTCGCGCAAGGAATCGCCGGCGCAGGCTCACGCGCGGACGGCGGCGTTGCTGCACCGCTTGCGGCTACGCAAGCCAAGTGAAATAGTCCATAAAATCGATTCGACGCTACGCGGCAACGCCGGCGCGGAGTTACGCGCGCTGCTCGAATACTTCGCGAATGCCGTCGCGCTGGTCGCGCCGAGTCTTCCCGCGCAGGTGGAAACGGTCGCGAGGAATTGACCCCTTTGCGGACTTTACGATTTGACCCCCGATGAGGCAGGAGCTTCGGAAGAGGGCGCAGCGTTCCCGTTCTTGCCTTTGCGTTGCCGAAGTCTGTGGCTTTG